>ENA-UEYD01000410-UEYD01000410.1-human-gut-metagenome-genome-assembly--contig:-NODE-410-length-41436-cov-61.194734_pt1 | contig 41436 bp, 38 predicted proteins | sample MGYA00242907_ERZ507875 | MGnify/ENA primary metagenome ERZ507875 (study PRJEB26167, sample SAMN06115506) | human gut metagenome | host: Homo sapiens | place: China:Shandong | collected 2015-08-07...
TTGCGGACTGCTAATTCATACGATGGGAAAGGTAGCCATCGCATTTTTATACCTTATTTTCAACTACTGATTCAAATAAAGTACGTAATACGCAAATAGCCATGATGAAAAAAATCTGTATGATCTCCTTTGTTTTGCATTTCGCGGCCGCAGGCTCCGGCTGTGCGTCGGGCAACGACAAAAAGGCGGCGGAGGCGGCTCCCGCCAAAGTCTACATGACCCGCGACATCTCGCCCGCGGGAATGAAAGCCGTCTACGAGGCCCTGGGCCGGAAGGCCGAAGGGAAGAAGGTCGCCGTGAAACTCTCGACCGGAGAGCCGGGAGGCAACAATTTCCTGCAACCGGCCCTGATCGGCGATCTGGTGAAGTCGGTGAAGGGCACGATCGTCGAGTGCAACACGGCCTACGGCGGCGGACGCGCCAAAACCGAAGACCACCTGAAAGCCGCCGCCGACCACGGGTTCACGGCCATCGCTCCGGTGGACATCATGGACGCCGAGGGCGAAGTGCGCCTGCCCGTCGAGGGCGGCAGGCACCTCAAATACGACATCGTAGGCTCTCACTTCCCGGAGTACGATTTCGTGGTGGTTCTTTCGCATTTCAAGGGGCACGCGATGGGCGGATTCGGCGGCGCGATCAAGAACATCTCCATCGGCATCGCCTCGTCGGCCGGAAAAGCGTGGATTCACTCGGCCGGAAAGACCGAGGACACCGAGAAACTGTGGAGCAGCCTGCCCGCGCAGGACGATTTTCTGGAGTCGATGGCCGAAGCGGCCAAAGCGATCGCCGCCCATTGCGGCGAACGGATTCTCTACATCAGCGTTATGAACAACCTCTCGGTGGACTGCGACTGCGACGCGCATCCCGAGCCGCCCCGCATGGGCGACATCGGCATCCTCGCCTCGCTGGACCCCGTGGCGCTGGAACAGGCGTGCGTCGACCTGGTGTACGCCTCGCCCGACGAGGGCAAGGTCCATCTGATCGAACGCATGGAGTCGCGCCACGGCATCCACACGCTCGAACACGCCGAGGCCATCGGCATCGGCAGCCGGCAGTACGAGTTGGTCGATCTGGACAAATAGCGGAAGCGGCACGTCCCGTGGAAGACATCCCCGTTCCTTGGGGATGTCTTTTTTTTGCCCGCGGCGGAACGGAGCCATCCGCCCGGGGCGTGCCGGCGCGCGCGTTTGTTCACAAAATGTTCATTAAAAGCCCCGAAGCATGTTTCCTTTCCGGAGAACTATCCCTATATTTGCTTTCGTGCAAGGTTCTCCGCCGACGGCTGTCGGCACGAGATCAAAAGGGAACTCCTGTGAAAATCAGGGACTATTCCCGTAGCTGTAAGCCCCGTTGCGTTCCGCACACTCTTTAGCCACTGTCCCCCGGGACGGGAAGGCGTGCGGAAGGGGCGAGTCAGAAGACCTGCCTTGCCGGGAAGGGTGGCCGCCTTCGGGATTTAGGGCGATACCCGGACCTTTTTATACCGAACATGTTTTTCGAGGGAATTCCGCCCTTTTCTGCGGCCGCAGCAGAAGAGAACGGGGTTTCGCACCGCACAGGCACACAACAAATATGGGATAAATATGGGCATTTCGGAAATTTACATCGTCAAACGCGACGGCAAACGGGCGCCGTTCTCGGTCGAAAAGATCAAACGCGCGATCAGCAAGGCGTTTCTCTCGGTGGGCGGCTACGCCACGGACGACGACCTCACGTCGGTGTTGAGCCGCGTCCGCGTCTCGGACGGCATGTCGGTCGAGGAGATTCAGAACCAGGTGGAGGTGGCCCTGATGGCCGAGCGTTATTTCGCCGTGGCCAAGAGCTACATGCTCTACCGCCAGAAGCACTCCGAGGACCGCGAAGACCGCGAGAAACTCGAATTCCTGATCAACTACTGCGACGCGAAGAACCCCGCGACGGGGTCGAAATACGACGCCAACGCCAACGTCGAGAACAAGAACATCGCCACGCTGATCGGCGAACTCCCGAAGCGGAACTTCATCCGCCTGAACCGCCGTCTGCTGACCGACCGCATCAAGGAGATGTACGGCAAGGAGCTGTCGGACAAATACCTGCGCCTGCTCAACGGCCACTTCATCTACAAGAACGACGAAACGTCGATGGCCAACTACTGCGCCTCGATCACGATGTACCCGTGGCTGCTGGGCGGCACGCTGTCGGTGGGCGGCAACTCGACGCGCCCGACCAACCTCAAGTCGTTCTGCGGCGGGTTCGTCAACATGGTCTTCATCGTCTCGTCGATGCTCTCGGGAGCCTGCGCGACGCCCGAATTCCTGATGTACATGAATTATTTCATCGAACAGGAGTACGGCGAGGATTACTACACGCGCGCCGACGAAGTGGTCGACCTCTCGAAGAAACGGCGCACGATCGACAAGATGATCACCGACTGCTTCGAGCAGATCGTCTACTCGATCAACCAGCCCACCGGGGCGCGGAATTTCCAGGCCGTGTTCTGGAACGTCGCCTACTACGACCGCTACTATTTCGAGTCGCTTTTCGGGGAATTCGTCTTCCCGGACGGCTCGAAACCCCATTGGGAGTCGCTGTCGTGGTTGCAGAAACGGTTTATGACGTGGTTCAACCGCGAACGCACGAAAACCGTGCTGACCTTCCCCGTCGAGACGATGGCGCTGCTGACCCGCGACGGCGACGTGATGGACCGCGAGTGGGGCGACTTCACGGCCGAAATGTACGCCGCGGGGCACTCGTTCTTCACCTACATCAGCGACAACGCCGACTCGCTGTCGTCGTGCTGCCGCCTGCGGAACGAGATCCGGGACAACGGGTTCAGCTACACGCTGGGCGCCGGAGGCGTCTCGACGGGTTCGAAGAGCGTGCTGACGATCAACCTAAACCGCTGCATCCAGTACGCCGTGAAGAACGGCATGCACTACCTCGCCCATCTGGAGGAGATAGTGGACCTGGTGCACAAGGTGCAGATAGCCTACAACGAGAACCTCAAGGAACTGAAGGCCAAGGGCATGCTGCCGCTCTTCGACGCGGGGTACATCAACCTCGCACGGCAGTATCTCACCGTCGGCGTCAACGGACTGGTCGAGGCTGCGGAATTCCTGGGCATCCGCATCGACGACAACGACGACTACGCCGCTTTCGTGCAGGAGGTATTGGGGCTGATCGAGCGTTACAACCGGAAATACCGCTCGAAGGAGGTGATGTTCAACTGCGAGATGATCCCGGCGGAAAACGTCGGCGTGAAGCACGCCAAGTGGGACCGCGAGGACGGATATGCCGTGCCGCGCGACTGCTACAACTCCTATTTTTACGTCGTGGAGGACGAGTCGCTGAACGTCATCGACAAGTTCCGCCTCCACGGACGCCGCTACATCGAGCATCTCACGGGCGGCTCGGCCCTGCACATGAACCTCGAGGAGCACCTCTCGAAGGAGCAGTACCGCCACCTGCTGCGCGTGGCGGCCGCCGAAGGATGCAACTACTTCACGTTCAACATCCCCAACACGGTGTGCAACAAGTGCGGGCACATCGACAAACGCTACCTGAAGGAGTGCCCCGCATGCCACTCGGACGACGTGGACTACCTGACGCGCGTGATCGGCTACATGAAGCGCGTTTCGAACTTCTCGGCGGCTCGCCAGCAGGAGGCCGCACGGCGTTATTACGCCAAGGCGGAGTAGGATGGTGCGGTATCACAATTTCGACGTGGTGTTCGCCGAGATTCCCGGCGAAACGACCCTGGCGCTCAACATCACGGGCTGTCCCAACCGCTGCCCGGGATGCCACAGCCCGCACTTGCAGGCGGACGAAGGGCGCGTGCTCGACGAGGCGGAACTGCTGGGGCTGCTGGCCCGTTACGGACGTTCGGTGACCTGCGTCGCATTCATGGGCGGCGACGCCGGGCCGCACAAGATCGCCCGGCTGGCAGGGACCGTACGGAAAACCTGCCCGGAGCTGCGCACGGCATGGTATTCGGGCCGGGAGGAGCTGCCGGAGGGTTTCGAGGCCGCGGCATTCGACTACGTCAAACTGGGCGGATGGGTCGAGGCGCTGGGGCCGCTGACGGCGCCGACGACCAACCAGCGGCTCTACCGGGTCGGACCGGACGGGACGATGGAGGACATCACGAAGCTGTTCCGGCGCAAGCCGTGACGCGACGCCGTTTTGCCGGTGGGAGCCGGAAATTCAGAGATTAGTTTAGCGTTGTCTGCCATGCAACGACTTACGGCCGGCTCCCACGGCAAATGGTGCGAAAACCGCCCGGAACGGCGGTTTTTTTCATAACTTTGCCGCATGGATCATTCGTTTCGATACACCGCCCGGGATTTCACGGCGGAACTGCCCGCCGCAGCATACGTCGCCCGCTTCCGCGACGCCGAACGGGTGGGCGGCTATTGCCGGGAGTGCGGCAACTACGGCCGCAGCTGGGGATGCCCGCCGTTCGGGTTCGATATGGAGGAGTACGTCACGCGTTACGGCACGGCGCTGCTCGTCGCGACCAGAATCACGCCCGAGGAGCCGGGACTCCCGGTCTCCGAAGCGGGACGCCTGATCCTGCCCGAACGGCAGCGGCTCGAACGTCGGCTGCTGGAGATGGAACGGCAATACGGCGGACGCTCGTTCGCCTACGTCGGAACGTGCATTCACTGTCCCGAGGGGAGTTGCACGCGCCCCGAAGGCAGGCCCTGCCGCCATCCGGAACTGGTGCGGCCGTCGCTCGAAGCCTGCGGATTCGACGTGGCACGCACGGCCTCCGAACTGTTCGGAATCGAGATGAAGTGGGGCAGCGGAGGCCGCATGCCCGAGTACCTGACGCTCGTATGCGGATTTTTCCACGACGCGGAATCGGTCGTATGGAACGGATAAGGGCGGTTTTCAACCGGAACGCGGCGGCAAGAATTCGGCGCACGCGCCGCTGCGGGCCGTCCGGTCGGGCGCATACGAAATAATCGCGTGCTGACGACCGTCGGCACCGGCAAGGAGCCTGACGCGCGGTCAGACGTTGAGCTGGTTGCCCTCGGCAAACAGGGAGTCGAGGATCAGGCGCAGTTCGGAGAGAAGCTCCTCCTCGTCCAACCCGCCGTTCAGGGAGAAGAATTTTCCCGGAGGCGTGCAGTACTGCACCGTCGAGGCGGCCTCGCAGGACTCGATGCCGCAGATGATGACCGCATCGACATCGTCCTCGTGGCGCAGCATGGCGTTGTAGAACGCCAGCAGGTAGCGCGGAGTGCTTATCGGCGGAACGAGCACCATCGTTCCCGAGGCGTCGAACTTGTCGGGTGAGTTGATCTCCTTCAGGCCGTACTGGCCTGCGATCCGGCCGGCGGTCTTCGCCGGAACTCCATACAGCACGATGTTCATAAGCGTTCGTCTTTGGAAAAAGGCGCGGCCGGCTTGCTGATCGCGTCCGACCCGTTATGGCGGCAACGTGTCCGTTTCCTTGCCGCTCCTTTTCCGGTTTAACCGAATATCAGTATCAAAAGCTGTGCCGCCAGCACCCGCAGAAACATCGACAGCGGGTAGACCGTCGCGTAACCGACCGACGGAGCGTCGGACGAGGTCTGTTCGGCCGAATAGGCCAGCGCAGGCGGGTTGGTCGAGGCCCCCGAAAGAACGCCGATCAGCGTATAATAGTTGAGTTTGTAGTAGAAGCGTCCGAAAATGCCCGCCAGCAGGAGCGGCACGACGGTGATCACGGCTCCGTAGGCGATCCAGACATATCCGCCCGCCGCGAGCGTCGGCACGAACTCCTCGCCCGCACCCAGTCCCACGCCCGCCAGGAAGAGCGAGATGCCCACCTCGCGCAGCATCAGGTTGGCCGACATCGTCGTATAGGTGACCAGTTTGTAGTGCGGCCCGTAGCGGCCGATCAGGATGGCCACGATCAGCGGACCTCCGGCAAGACCCAGTTTCACGGGCTGCGGGATGCCCGGAATCCAGAACGAAATGCTGCCCAGCAGAACGCCCAGCGCGATGCCGGTGAAAATGGGGATCAGGTTGGGGTGGTTGAGCCGCTTGAGCGAGTTGCCGAAAAGCCGCTCGGCATGGGCCACCGACAATTCGGGCCCCACGACCGTCACCCGGTCGCCGATCTGCAATTGCAGGTTTCCGGAGGCCACCAGGTCGATGCCCGAACGGTTGATGCGCGTGATCGTGACGCCGCACGTGGAACGGACCCGCAGTTCGGAGAGGGTCTTGCCGTTCAGCTCGGGCTTGGTGATCAGGATGCGCCGCGAAATCATCGCCTTGTCATGGACCATCGGCTCGGCGTCGACCTCCCGCCCGAGCAGGGCTACCAGCGCCTCGACGTCCCGGGGCGCGGCGATCAGCAGGATGCGGTCGCCGCAATGAAGCGCCGTCGAAGCGTCAGCCAGTTCGGGGCTTCCGCCGCCGCGGCTGATGCGCGAAATGACGAAATCCCGCAGCGCAAGGTCCCGGATCTCGGCGACGGTCTTGCCGTTGACGGCGGCATTGACGATCTCGACGGAAAGACGCCGGGTCGTCAGGTCTTTCTGCGCGTCCGAATCCTGCCCGGCGGCGGCCTCTTCGCGTTTCACGTCGATGCGCAGCAGGTAGCGAAGCCCGATCAGCGTGAGGATGGCTCCCACGACGCCCAGCGGGTAGGCCACGGCGTACCCCGTGGCGATGTCCGGGGCATCGGCTCCGGCGTGCATGTCGCTGAAAGCCTGCTGTGCGGCGCCCAGTCCGGGCGTGTTGGTCACGGCGCCCGACATCACGCCGACCATCGTCGTCATGGACAAGCCCGTGATGTAATAGAGCGCCACCGTCGTGGCGACACCCAGCGCCACCACCAGCACCGCCAGTTTGTTGAGCGTGACGCCGCCCTTGCGGAACGAAGAGAAAAATCCGGGCCCGACCTGCAGGCCGATCGAATAGACGAAAAGAATCAGTCCGAACTCCTTGAGAAAGTGCATCAGGTGTTCGTCGACGTTCATGCCGAAATAGCTGAAGCCGATGCCGACGAACAGAATGCCCGTCACGCCCAGCGACACGCCGGCGACCTTGAGTTTGCCCAGCATGACACCCAACGCCACGACCAGCGCCAGAATCAGCACCGAGTGGGCCACACCTCCGCCCCAAAGCGACTCGGAGCCAAATAACAATCGTTCGATTAATTCCATATCCAATCCTCATCCGGTCGGCTTCCGTCCGGGAAAAATCCCGCCTGCCGAAAGGCGCAGCACCCGGCGGCAAAGTCCGACATAAAACAATAAGCATTACATAACCCGATGTCAAATACCCATCCCCCGGGGCTTCCTGACGTCGAATCGGCCTGGCAGGTCTTCTGACTTGCTCCTGTTCCGAAGCCTTCCCGGTCCTTGCGGACCAGTGGCGAGATGTTCGGAGCCTTCACGGAGTTTCACAGCAGCGGGACTGTCCGGGATTTGCACCCGATTCCCTTTTCACCCTTCTTCCACGCCCGGGAAGGAGAGCACCAAACCTGCGGCAAAGATAACGCTTCTTTCCGAGAAACCGCCCGAAAGCGCGGATTATTTTCACCAACCGCCGCCAGAAAGCGCCGGAAAGGGTATCCCATTCCGGTTTGAGCCCCCACCCGCATTCGCGCTCCCACCCGCAAAAATATTCCCAATTATTACTTTAATGTCCAAATTCGAATTTAGTCGTTTCTACACATCCATTTTCCCTTTTGCTCTTGCCGCATTTTTGTTAACTTTGCAGCAATTATCTTCAGCCATTAATTTATGGGAAACGCATTGCATCCAAATGAACGAACTTTGATTTACATGCTGCGAAAGATATTGGTCGCATTAGGCAAAACCATCGTCTCGCTCATACTGATCGCCTTGCTGGCAATCTTTGTGACAAGCGTAAGCCCTGTATATGATTTCAGTGAGGCTAAACCCTTCAGCGGCCCCGACATTTTTAACCCATACCGGGGGGGGGAATCCGACATATGCTGGAAACGAGCCAATTTTCATACGCATACGCGCGTAAAGGGCATCCTGAACGAGTGCGAATATTGGCCGGCCGAAACCGATGAAGCCTACCGGAAATTCGGATATGACATCGTAACATTCTCGAATCACAATGAATTGACCCTACATCCGTACGATTCCCTGTTGCAGGTCAATGTCTACGAACACGGTATCAACCTATTCAAATACCATAAGCTGGTATTCGGTTGCGACGAAGTCAACCGCTTCGATCATTTGATCCCGCTTTTCGCTTCCCAAAAACAATTCCAGTTAGACCTGCTCGGAAAGGAGTCCGATTTCATCCAGATGAATCACCCCTTGAGAACGACGGGCACGTCGAAAAGCCTCATGCAGAAACTCGGCGGTTACAGGATCATGGAACTCGACAGCGGAAAGAGCACCGAAAACGAGTACTGGGACTGGGCGTTGAGCGCCGGGCATTACAGTTTCGGACTGGCCAACGACGACCTGCACTATCCTGATAAGTCCAGTCGTATCGCCGTAAGGTGCAATTTCCTGCATTGTCCGTCGGCGAGGTATGAAGACATAAAGGAAACGCTTCTCGGAGGGTGCTATTATGCGATGCGCATTCCCGACTACGGACATGGGGACTGGGAGGTGAAATACGCCAGAAACAGGAATCTGCCGTCGGTCGAGAAGATCGGACTCGACGGCGAAACGATCTACATCGCCTTGTCGCGCCAGGCGGACAGTATCAAGGTGACGGGGCAGGATCACACCACTCTGTCGCTGGCCCGGAACTCGTCCGCGGCCAGCTATACCATGAGGGACAATGACCCCTACGCACGTATTACGGCCTACTTTCCCGACGGAGAGGTGATCTACACCAATCCGTTCGCACGATACGACGCTTCCGTGGCACAAACTCCCTATATGGCTCCGGCGCATACGGTAAACATCCCGTTGACGATTCTTTTCAACTTTACGCTTCTTGTCCTATGCGCGGGAGTGATCCTTACATTTTATAAAACAGTTATCAAATGGTAAAATTTCTGAAAGAAAAGACTGACCTCACCCGCATATCTTCGGTACTCAGCCTGTTTACGCTCGTGGCGTTCCACTGGCCGTTCTTCCGGCTGGTGCTCGGCAACATCGAAGGGGGCTTCAACGGCGTATTGATCACCGGAGGGCTGGGCGTGCTGATGTTCGCGCTCAATTTTCTCGTCTATTACCTCGTGCTCTTTCTCGGGCGCTTCGTCGGAAAGTGCATCCTTGCCTTCACATTCATAGGCAATGCCATAAGCCTCTATTTCATAAACACATACCAGGTGCTCATCACGGACAAGATGATGGGGAACGTATTCAACACCCGGTATTCGGAGGCTTCCGGATTCTTTTCATGGTCTGCCGTATGGTATCTCCTCTTCCTGGGCGTGGTTCCATGCATCTACATTTTTGCAAGGCGGTTCGACTACGGAAGCTGGAAGCGTTTTTTCGCCCGCACGGGCATCGCATTGGCGGTTTCTTTGGCCATCGCGCTGGTCAATATGCAGAACTGGCCGTGGATCGACCGCAACGCGCCCAAGCTCGGCAGCCTGGTCATGCCGTGGTCGTATACGGTCAATTCCGTACGCTACTATAATTCCGTAAAGAAGCAGAACCGGAAAGAGATTCCCCTGCCCGACGCGAAGATCGTTTCCGACGGCAAGGATGTATGCGTGCTGATAATAGGAGAATCCGCCAGAAGGGAGAATTTCTCTTTATACGGATACGGCAAGCCGACCAATCCGCTTCTGGAGAAAGACAGCGTGACCGCACTGATTGCAGATGCGGCCGCGACCTATACCACGGCAGGCGTGAAGGCCATTCTCGACCATAAGCCTTCCAACAAACTTTACGAAATCCTTCCGAACTATCTCAACCGCAACGGCGTGGATGTGGTATGGCGCAGCAACAATTGGGGAGAGCCTCCCGTACACATCGACAAATACTACAAGCCGAAAGAGCTCAAGGAGCGGAATCCCGAAGCCGACGACAGGTACGACGGCATTCTGCTCGCAGGCCTCCGCGAAGAGATACTCTCCGGCAGCAAGGACAAGATGCTCGTCGTACTCCATACCAGCACGAGCCACGGCCCCACGTACTATAAGAAATACCCGCCGGAGTTCGAGGTGTTCAGTCCCGTATGCACTACGGTGGAGATGTCCAAAGCGGATCCGAAGGAGCTGATGAATGCCTACGACAACACCATCGTCTACACGGATTATCTCATTCATTCCGTAATAGAAATTCTTCGCGGGATTCCCCAAAGGCGCAGTTGCGTGATCTTCGTATCCGACCACGGAGAGTCCCTCGGCGAGGGGAATCTGTATATGCACGGCGTGCCCATACTTGTCGCGCCGAAGGAACAGATCGAGATTCCGTTCATCGTGTGGACATCGGATGAAGCGCTGGAAATAGATCCGGAGAAAAAGGTCGGGCAGTATCATGTCTTTCACAGCGTCCTGTCATTCCTCGGGATCGACAGCCCGATCTATGACGAATCATTGGATATATTCCAGCCTCCTCACAAAAGATAACCCCCCCCAAGAGCATATTTTCACATGCGGGAACAATCAAAAAATCGCTTAACTTGTCATAACCAACAAATTAAGCGATTTTTCCTGTACCCGGAGCCGGGATCGAACCGGCACGGCCATTACTGGCCACAGGATTTTAAGTCCGGCGTGTCTACCGATTCCACCATCCGGGCGCAGTCTTTCGCCGAAAGACGCCGGCAAAAGTACGAAAATATTTACGATTTGCCAAAATCTATGTAATTTATCATCGCCGCATCGTCGTCGGGCCGGAACCAGCAGATTTCCGGATCGCGGCGGAACCAGGTGAGCTGCCGCTTGGCATAGCGGCGCGAATTGCGTTTGATCAGCTCCACAGCCTCGTCATAGCCGATACGCCCGTCGAAGTAATCGAAAAACTCGCGGTAGCCGACCGTCTGCAACGCATTCAGTTCCCGGTAGGGGTACAGCGCCCGCGCCTCGGCTTCCAGACCGTCGGCAAGCATCCGGTCCACCCGGCGGTTGATGCGGTCGTAAAGCTCCTCGCGCGGCAGGTCGACGCCGATTTTCACGATTTCGAACGGACGCGCTCGCCGTATGCCGGTACGCTGCCGGGAGTAGGGCATGCCGGTTTGAAGGCATACCTCCAATGCCCGCACGACACGCGCCGGATTGTTGAGGTCGACAATCCGGTAATACTCCGGGTCCAGCTCCCGGAGCTTCTCGGCAAGCGCTCCGAGTCCCTCCTCCGCCAGCCAGCGATCCATCTCCTCGCGCAGCGATTCGTCGGCCTGCGGCAGGTCGTCCATGCCTTCGCACAACGCCCGGACATACAGCCCCGCGCCGCCGACGGCAACGACGTAATCGTGGCCGGCAAAAAGTTTTTCGAGCCGCGCAAGGGCCTGCACCTCGTATTCCCCGCAACTCAAGTAATCCTTTATATCGTGCGAGGCAATAAAATGATGCTCAATCGCTTGAAGCTGATCGAAAGTGGGCTGCGCCGTGCCGATCGGCATCCCCCGGTAAACCTGCCGGGAATCGGTCGAAAGGATCGGAGCGGCGTAATGGCCGGCCAGACGGATGCTCAAATCCGTTTTGCCCGAACCCGTCGGCCCGACGATGACCAGCAGCCGTTTAGTACTCATCGTCGTAATTATCGTCGCCCTCGAAATCGCTGAATTCGCTCATCACTTCGCCGAAAATCGACCCGTCATCGTCCTCCGCGCGCGTTTTCGACGGATCGTACTGGTCGGGAGCTGCGGCCTGCGCATAGATTTCACGCGGATAGGAAGCGCCCTTCTCGGCCTCGAAGGTTCCGGTAAGTTCCAGAAAATAAGCACGGTCGCCGAACATGTCGAAGAGATAGATCAGACGGTCGCGGCGGTTGTGGATGACCTGGCCGAGCGTTACGCTCTCCATCGCCGCGGGAGCGTCCCCGGAGCCGTCGTCCATCTCCACGCTCGTAAATTCGCGCTGCTTCTCCCAGCGGTCGTCGGCCGTGAAGAACGAAGCCATACAAGGCTCGTACTCAAGCGACTGAAGGATGAAATCATGGAAATCGAGCAGCGTCATGTCGTACATCGCCTCATAATCACGCACGAAATTGTCGTTTTCGTCGCTCAACATCCGGAATCGGAAAACCATCGACATTGCAGTAGTATTTTTAGAATATTGTTTCGTTACGACACCAAATATAACACTTTTTGTCAATCCAACGCCGCAAGCCACGCAAGAACGTCGCGGTCGTCGGGATAATCGGTCAGGGCCGGAGACTGTGCGCAGCCGAAACCGGCGCGGCGGCTGTGGGGGAGACACCCGGTGACGACGCATTGCAGTTCACCGTCATGCCCGGCAAGCCATGCGGCCACTTCGTCCAACGTCGCGTAATGCGCATAGGCGATCCGGCTCAACGCCGCCGGAAAGGCGCATTGCTCGACAGCCACGGCGCATCCCAGATCGACAAACGGCCGTCCCTGCATTTCCAGCAAGGCGCGCTGCTGCCTGTAATTGTTTATATATTTATCGTTTACAGGCGGTATTTGAAGCGCAGGTTCATATCCTTCCGGCGCGAAAATCAGCGACACGCTGCGACACCCCAGCCCGGAATAGGCCCAGATGTCGTCGGCCAGTCCGGCAAGCTGTTCCGGCGTCTCGCGCCCCGAAAGCACGGCTACCGACTGGCGGCTGCCCCGCAGCAGGGAGGGAATGCCGGCGTAATGCGCCCGGAAATAGCGGTTGGCGTTGTCGCTGCCGGTGGCGATCACGGCGTCGACGGGCGACGTTCCGTCGTACAGGCGGACCGGCGCGGAAGGGTCGATTTCGCGCAGCAGCCCCACGACATGTTCCATCAGCACGGAATCCTTGGCGGAGGGCTTCACGAGACAGCCGTGGCCGCTCACAAGCACGCACAGCAGGTCGAAAAAACCGACGAGCGGGATATTTCCGGCCATGACGACCAGCACGCGCCGCGGCTCCGCAACCGGAAGGGCAGGGTAGTCAGCCAGCCACGCTTCGAGCTTTTCGCGTTGCAGCATGTCGCAGGCGATCGCGCGCACCGCACGACGGATGTCGGCGGGCGTAAACCAGCCGTTGACACGGCAGGCGGAGTCAATGACCGCGCGCGTCGCATCGTCATCGCCGAAACCGAGCAGGCGCGCGCCCAGTGCGGAAAATGTTTCGATCGTGTTTTTCATGGCTACAAAGATACTATTTCACGTTGTAATCCGCACATTTTTCCAAAAGTTGTGCTATTTTTGCAAAAGGGCATACAATAACATGCCAACGACTATGGAGAGAAATTTGAAAGACGCGCTGCAACACCGGCGCAGTTATTATGAACTGACCCCCGAATCCCCGATCGACGACGCAAAGATCGAGGAAATCATTCGTTTTGCGATACGACACATCCCGTCGGCCTTCAACTCGCAGTCGACACGGCTGGTGCTCCTGTTGCACGAACAGCACAAAGCGTTCTGGGAGATCGTGAAACGGACCCTGCAAGCCATCATTCCCGCAGAGGCGTTCGTCGCCACGGAGCAGAAGATCGACCGCAGTTTCGCATCGGGATACGGCACGGTGCTCTACTACGAGGATACGACCGTCGTGCGAAAACTGCAGGAACAGTTCCCGACCTATGCGGACAATTTCCCGATCTGGTCGGAGCACACCTCGGCCATGCACCAGCTGGCGGTATGGACGATGCTCGAAGACGCCGGGTTCGGCGCGTCGCTCCAGCATTACAACCCGCTCATCGACAAAGAAGTGCGCGAACGATGGGATCTGCCCGCAGCGTGGCGGCTGATCGCCCAGATGCCGTTCGGAACGCCGGGCGGAGAGCCGCAGGAAAAGAGTTTCAAGCCCTGGGAAGAGCGCATACGGATATTCAAATAGAAGCTCCCGTAGAAGCTCCCGGCGGCAGGCATATCGTAAAAAAAATTGCAGAATACATTGGAAAAATTTGGAGTTTCGAATTTTTTAGTTACCTTTGCACTCGCAATTACGAAACATGCTTTTGCGGAAATAGCTCAGTTGGTAGAGCGCAACCTTGCCAAGGTTGAGGTCGCGGGTTCGAGTCCCGTTTTCCGCTCCAGAGGGGGCCAGAAAGAAACCCCGATAGAAAGCAAAAAGCCTTGTATATCAGCGATATGCAAGGCTTTTTCTTGTATTCTTCCACTCCTGTTGAGGCAAAAGGCAGCAAGTATTTCACGCCTTAATCGTGACCTTTTTTGCCCGGACCGAAAATAGGTCACGATTTAGCTCTATTTCGCTGATTTGCATCATTTTACTCTGCAACATTCCGGTGCTGAAGACGTTTAATTTATCCAAAAACCAAGCAGCCATGTTGCCACGAACCACCTTCAGCGTTGTCTTCTTCTGCAAGAAGACCAAAGTCACGAAAAAGGGCAAAGCCCCGATCTATGCCCGCATCACCACGACCGGTCAGTCGACCGAAATCTATACACAATGCCAGATTGAGCCGGAACGCTGGAACCAGCGCCTCGAACGCTCGCTCTACAAGGATGAGATCGACCAGCAGATCAACCGCATCATCGCCAGCTACCGGGCCTCCATCCTGGCCGCCTATGACCGGCTGATTCAGGAGAACAGGATGCCGACCTGCTTTGCCGTCAAACAGCTGCTGAGCTCCGCCTCTTCGAGCCGGATGCTGCTGGCGGAGTTCGGCAAATACTGCGAGAAACGCCAGCAGGAGGTCGGCACTCGCATCACGCAGCTCACGGCCAACAAGTACCACCGCCTGCTGCGTTACATGACCGAATATATACGGGATACCTACCACAAAGAGGATCTTCCGCTGGAGACGGTCGACTATGCCTACGTCGATGGATTGAACACCTACATGCAGACGGCTTACAACTGCCACAACAATGGAGCAGTCAATCTGCTCTGCTGTTTGAAGAACTTCCTGCTCTATGCGGTCCGCAACGAGTGGATCGAGAAAAATCCCTTCCGCTACTACAAGATGAAGATCGACAAGACGAATATCAAGGTCCCGCTGACGAAGGCGGAGCTGGATTTGCTGCTGAAGCGGCCGATGCCCAACGAGCGTCTGGACCGCATCCGGGATGTCTTCTGCTTCTGCGCACTGACGGGATTGGCCTTTACGGATGTCGACCACCTGCGGCGGGAACACTTCACGACGGACGAGGAGGGTCAGCTGTGGATCCATAAACCGCGGGAGAAGACCTCGGTAATGAGCCGCGTTCCGGTGCTTCCGCAGGCGGCGGCCCTGCTGGAGAAGTACCGCGACGACGCCAACTGCCAGGCACGGGGCAAACTGCTGCCTGTTCCGTCGAATACGAAGATGAATGCCTACCTGAAGGAGATAGCGGATATTTGCCAGATTCACAAGCATCTGACCACGCACCTGGCGCGCCATACGTTTGCCACGTTGGCGATTGAATACGGAATGCCGATCGACATTATCGCCAAGATTCTGGGCCATACGAATACGAACATGACACGCCGCTATGCGAAGATCTCCGAGGCGAATATCAGCCGCGAGATGCGTCGCATCGGCAAGGTGTTGACGGCATAAACCGGTTGTTGAGTTGAAAAACGAAGACGAGGCGGCGAGGATCCATTGTAGATCCCCGCCGCTCAGTTTATAGGGATTCATAATCCGTAAAAGCTGTATATTCTTCCATGAAATCGTTACGTCGGGTGGCTCCCCGCCGGATTACCTTTGCAGCAGACACAACGGTCGCAATTCTGTCTGACCGGGGGTCGGAACAGATAAACGGGAAACGACATGGATAGACGCGATTTTCTTAAAAGCGGACTTTTTGCCGCAGCTGCCAGTGCGATAATCGGTCCGAAAGCCCTGGCGCAGGAGGTTGAAAAACAAACCATACGGGAGCGGTTGTCGAGAGAGATTCTCAATTACAATTCGCAGATGCAGTACCGCCCGATGGGGCGGACCGGCGTGAAGGTCTCGGCGCTGGGTTTCGGCATGCTGCGACTGCCGATGAAGAACGGACACGTGGATTTCGACCAGACCACGCCCATGGTACGCCGTGCCATCGAAGGCGGTGTAAACTATATCGACACGGGGCGTGTCTACCTGGGCGGAGAGAGCGAACAGGCGGTGGGCCGTGCTTTGGCCGGAGGCTGGCGCGACCGGGTGTATGTCACCTCCAAGATGCCGTGGTGGGAGATGCGGTCGGCGGACGATTTCGAAAAGTTCTTCGACCAGTCGCGCCGCACCATTGGTACGGACGTGATCGACTTCTATCATATTCATATGATCATGCACCGCGCGTGGAAGGATTATGTGCTGCCCTACCGGCTCATCGAAAAGATGGAGCGGCTAAAGGCCCAGGGCAAGATCCGCTTCATGGGCTTCTCGTTCCACGACAGCCTGCAGCTGTTCAAAAAGGTGGTGGAATACACCCCGGCCTGGGATTTCTGCCTGATTCAGCACAACTACCTGGATTACGAATACGAGGCAGGGGTGCTCGGCCCGAAGTATGCCGCAGCCAACGGGATGGGGCTGGCGGTGATGAAGCCTGTCCGCACGGGATTTCTGGCCCGTCTGCCGCAGGCGATGCACGATGCACTGGCCTCGATGGGGGTCCGCAAGCCCGATGCCGAGTGGGCGTTGGACTATTTGTGGGATATCCCCGAGGTGAGCGTGGCGGTTAGCGGCATGGGTTCCATGGCGGATGTGGAGGAGAATCTGAGGTATGCCGCCAAGGCCCGGCCGAACATGCTCTCGCCGGCCGAGCGCGAGGCGTTGGGGGCTGCCATCCAGGCCTACCGCCAAGCGCCGGGTCATATCGACTGCACGGGTTGCTACCAGTGTATTCCCTGTCCGCACAACGTAGCCATCGGCTACATCTTCGCCTATGTGTACAACAACTACCTGTTGCACGGCAACCTGCAGCGGGCGCTGGCCGACTATACCGTGTCGATGTCGCCCGTTCAGCGCGGCGATCCGGCCTCCTCGTGTGTCGCGTGTGGCGAATGCCTGGCCAAGTGTCCGCAACATCTCGATATCCCGAACCTGCTGGCCCGGGTTCGGGAGACGATGGGTAAATAAAGACAGACAAATAAGATACTCTCACATAAAACAATTCTAAAAGATGGAAACCAATCTTATGTACGACATGTATGTCCCGACCCAAGTGATGTTCGGGGCCGGGATGCTGGACAAACTGAATGAACAGCCGATGCCGGGACGCCGCGCCCTGATCGTGATCTCCAACGGAAAATCGACCCGTGCCAACGGTTACCTCTCGCGCACGGAGGAGCAGCTGCACAAGGCCGGCGTGGAGACGGTGCTCTTCGACGGGGTGATGCCGAACCCGACGGTCGGCAATGTCGATGCCGGAGCGAAGGCGGCCCGTGAACACGGCTGTGATTTCCTTGTGGCGCTGGGCGGCGGCAGCGTGATGGACTGCACGAAGGCCATTGCCGTGATGGCGACCAACGGCGGGGAACTTTGGGACTATGTGCCCATCGGTTCGGGCAAAGGCAAACCGATTGCCGTCCGGCCGCTGCCCATCGTCGCCATCACGACCACGGCCGGAACGGGTTCGGAGACGGACAACTCGGGCGTCATCACCAGGGAGGATACCTTCGAGAAGGCCTTCGTGGGCGATGCTTCGCTCTTTCCGGTCCTCTCGATCGTCGATCCGGAGCTGATGGCCAGCGTGCCGCCGACCTTCACGGCCTATCAGGGTTTCGACGCCCTGTTCCACAGCACCGAAGGCTACATTGCCCGGGGTGCGAACCTGATGAGCGACATGTACGCCCTGACGGCCATCGAGAATCTGGCAAAGTACCTGCCCCGTGCCGTGAAAGATGGCAAGGACATGGAGGCCCGCACCCACGTGGCTTTCGGAAACACGTTGTCGGGTGTGGTGATGTGCCTCACGCTGATTACGAGCGAACACGCGTTGGAGCATGCCCTTTCGGCCTATCATCCGGCACTGCCTCACGGTGCAGGACTGATCATGATCAGCCGGGCCTACTACAAATATTTTATCGAGCACCACGCCTGCGACGAGCGTTTCATCCGCATGGCGCAGGCCATGGGGATGCCCGAAGCCTCGAAGCCCGAAGATTTCCTCACGGCTCTCACCCGGTTGCAGGAGGCCTGCGGCGTGGCCGACCTGAAGATGTCCGACTACGGCATCACGCCCGATGAATTCGAGACGCTGATGCGCAACACGCGCGAGGTGATGGGCATCATGTTCACCAGCGACCGGATGCAGATGAGCGACGAGGAGATCGTGCGCATCTACCGGGAGTCGTACAGATAGTCGATTCCCGATCCGGACTTTGGAAAAGCGTCAAACCATTAAAAGAGAAGCGTATGAAAAAGTTGTTTTTGATCCCCTGGATGCTGCTGGCGACACTTGCCGTGACAACGGCCTGCGGCGAACCCCATCCGTCATCGAACGAGCCGGAACAGACCCGGCCCGAGGACGACGGGAACGACGAGGAAGGCGGCAACGTGAACGGAGCCAACGGGCGTTACCTTGTCCTCTACTGCTCGCGCACGGGCAATACGGAGCGGATGGCACGGACCATTCAGTCCACATTGGATTGCGAGATGGCGGAGGTGGAGCCGGCTGTGCCCTACGATACGGACTACAACGCAATGCTCGACCGCGCACAGACGGAGCTGGAGGCCATTGCACAAGGCAATTTCCCGGCCATTACCACCTCAGTCGAGAGTCTTGACGAATATGATATTATCTTTGTCGGCTATCCGATCTGGTTCGGGCACATGGCTTCGCCGATGCAGACCTTCCTGCACGATCATGCCGCGTTGCTGGCCGGAAAGCGGATCGCTCTCTTTGCCAGCAGCGGGAGCAGCGGCATCGGAACCTCCGAACGGGATGCTGCCGCGCTGGTTCCCGAAGCTACGTTCGAAGAGTCGCTGCTGCTCACCTCCGGCTCGTTGGGCAACATGCAGACCCACATTCCGGCCTGGCTGGAGGAGCTCGGAGCAGGCCGGGAGGAGCATTAAAAAACATGCGACATGAGAAAGCGACTGTTCACTTTGCTGCTTGCGGGCATGCCTCTCGGGACGGCGCCCCTTTACGGGCAGACGGTCGATCTCCACACCCACATCATCCTTCCGGAGTATCTCGAGGTGCTGAAGGCGCACGGCGCGGAGCTCGAAGAGAGTTTCCCGCTGCCTGCGTGGAATGCCGCACGGCACATCGACTTCATGGATCGTGCGGGTATCCGAACGGCCGTGCTGACGATGCCGGCTCCGCAGCCCTACTATGGCGATACGGAGGAGTCGGCCCGCTGCATCCGCCGTGTGAATGAGGCCTCGGCCGAACTGAAACAGCGATACCCCGGCCGGTTCCGGTTTTGTGCCGCGCTGCCGCTGCCCGACGTGGAGGCCGCCATCCGCGAAGCAATCTATGCGCTCGATACGCTGGGGGCCGACGGGGTGAAACTGGCGACCAACAGCCGCGGGCAGTATGTGGGTGATGAGGCGCTGGATCCGCTGATGGAGGTACTCAACGAGCGACATGCCGTCGTCATCCTCCATCCGCACCGCCCGACGCCCTGTCCCAAGGAGATTATCGCCACCACACCGCTGGCCATGTACGAATATCCGGCCGAATCGACCCGGGCCGTGGTGAACATGCTGGCGCGGAACGTGCTGGTCCGTTACCCGAATCTGAAGGTGGTCGTGCCCCATTGCGGTTCGTTCCTTCCGCTGGCATTGCCGAGAATGAAATCCATCCTCCCGGCGATGGTGTCGCAGGGTTGCATGCAGCCGATTGATTGGGAAGCAAACCTGTCGCGCCTCTATTTCGACCTGGCGGGAAATCCTACGGCAGAGGTTCTGCATGCGCTGCTGACCATCACCACGCCCGACCATATCCTCTACGGTTCGGACTATCCCTATCTGCCCGATGCCGTGTTGCAGGCCAATCTGGAACGATTGAAACAGACACTCGCCGCCGACGGGGAGCTGGCCGGGTATGCCGACCGGATTCTGGGGCGGAATGCCGAACAGCTGTTTGTCAGGAGCGCCGCTTGCGGCTGTACTCCGAGGGAGTGATTCCCTCCTGTCGCCGGAACATGCGGCTGAAGTGCTGCGAATACTCGAATCCAAGGCGGTCGGCCACCTGCGCGACGCTTTCGCCGGCGGAGAGTCCGTCCTTGGCAAGCTGGATCACGAACCGGCGGATGTGGTTGCTGGCCGTCTCGCCGGTCGTCTTCCGGATGACATCACCGAAGTAGTTGGGCGAGAGGCACAGCCGGTCGGCGCAATACTGCACGGTGGGCAGCCCGAGGGTCAGCTGGAGCCGCTGCTCGTAATAGTCGGCGAGCAGCTGGTTGAAGCGGACCAGAATGTCGGAGTTCTCCGTCCTGCGGGTCTGGAACTGGCGGTTGTAGAAGCGCGGGCAGAAGTTGAGCACCAGCCCGATGTAGCCGACCAGAATGGCGTCCTGCTGCGCGTCGTGGTCGTTGTCGAGCTCTTCGCGCATCCGGCGCATCAGCGAAACCAGGATGTCATGCTCCCGGTCGGTCATGTGCAGCGCCTCGTTGACGCGATAGTCGAAAAAGGAGTAGTCGCGGATTCGTTTTTCGAGCGGCGTGCCGCGCAGCAGGTCGGGATGGAAGAGCAACGCCCAGCCTGTAATCGAAACCCGTTCGCTGTTATCCTCCTTGCCGCCCACCTGTCCCGGGGCCACGCACAGCAGCGTCCCCTGGTTGTAGTCGTAGCGGCCGCAGCCGTAGTCGAGCTCCACGCTGGCGTCGTCGCGCAGGAAGAGTGCGTAGACACTGTAGTTGTTCAGACTGTGGCGGATGGGCGAAACCTCGGCATAGTCGATAACGCTCACCAGCGGATGGCGGTCGGTGTGTCCGACCCAGCGACTGTAATCGCCCACGCTGTTTATCTTCAGAATCCGGCTCATCGGGAAAAGGCTTGAGGGGTTGTCTTCACAAAATTAACCATTCCCGGTCAAAATCCCAATCGGGTGGCGGGCGATTCGGTAAAACGGGTATGAACTTCCGGAGTATCGGTATCTGCGTGAGCGGGTGAACCGCTACTTTTGCGATGTACAAACGTCAAAATCGACCATCCATGACAAACCGCATGATCTCTTTCGCGTGCCTGCTGCTGGGCCTGACGCTCTCGGGCGGCGGCATGGCGCAGACTCAACTGTCGAATCCTTCAAATACAATCACCATGGAAAAGAAACTCATTGGAAATACGCTGGCACTCTACCCCATGCCGCTGACGGTCGTCGGGGCCGAGGTCGACGGCCGCGTCAACTGGCTCGTCGTGGCGCACGTCGGGATTATCGGCCACGACCGGATTCTGGTCAGCATGAGCCAAAACCACTACACCAACCGGGGAATCCGCGCCTCGCGCAAACTCTCGGTCAATCTCGTCAGCCGCGAGATGCTTCCCGAAGCCGACTATGTGGGGAGTGTGAGCGGCGCCCGCGTGGACAAGTCGCAGGCGTTCGCCTGGCATCGGGGCGCGAACGGTGCGCCGGTGATCGACCGCTCGCCGCTGACGATGGCGTGCGACGTCGTGGATATTTACGAGACGGAGGGCTTCGACAACTTCATCTGCTCGATTGCGGCGACCTACGCTTCGCCGGAGGTGTTGGACGACCGCGGCCGGATCGACTACGCGCGGCTGAAGCCCGTGCTGTTCGAATTCCCGACCTACTCCTACCTCTCCACGGGCGAGGTGCTCGGCCGCTGCCTGCGGCTCGACAGCGAACCGTCGATGTGCGCCAAGGAGCCGATGGCCGGGGACGGCATCGTGCGCCTTTCGAAGATCGAGGTTCGGCCGGAGTATCTCGACGAATATATGCGCTTCGCCGCAGAGGTGGGCGAAGTTTCGCTGCGCACCGAGCCGGGCGTGCTGACGATGTATGCCGTGGCCGAGCGGGAGAACCCGTGCCGGATCACCATCCTCGAAACCTATGCAAGCCGCGCAGCCTATGAGAAGCATATCGCCTCGGCGCATTTTCAGAAGTACAAGCAGGGGACGCTCCACATGGTCCGGTCGCTCGAACTGGTCGATCAGACGCCGCTCAATCCGGCCAACTGTCTCCGCAACTTTATCCAACTCTGATAGACGGTCGGCAGGCATCCCGCCGCATGTATTCCAGCCTGCGGCCCCGGTGCGAAAAGGGCCCGTCAACGGTTGCCGAGCCGGATCTTTTCGTGGTAGAAGTAGTTGACCACAACCGGATGCCCCTTTTCGGAGCGGCCGTACGGTAGGTCGTTCACCCGGTACGGCAGACCGTTTGCGGCGGCATAAGCGGCCATCTCCTGCTCGAGAGCCTGCCAGTAATCCGTCCGGCGGCGGTTGTAGATCTCCTCGTATAAAGGCACCAGTTCGGGATGCTTTTCGCGGATATAGGTCAGGATCGTCGCCTTGAACTGCCCGCGCAAGTTGAGATTCTCGAGCCAGACAAGGTCGGCAAACTCCCGGACTCGCTCGATAATGGCCTTCGGGTCGGTGATGCCCGGAAAGATCGGCGAGACGAAGCAGACGGTGCGGATGCCCGCCTTGTAGACCTGCCGCATAGCTGCGAGCCGCCGCTCGATGCTCACCGCTCGGTCCATGTCGGCGCGGAAGGTCTCGTCCAACGTGTTGACCGACCACGAAACCGTCAGGTGCGGAAACTCCCGCAGCAGATCCAGATCGCGCAGCACAAGGTCCGACTTGGTACAGATCATAATCTCGGCCGTTGTGCCGCGCAACTCCTCGAGCAGATGGCGCGTACGCAGGAAATGCTCTTCGAAGGGGTTGTAGCCGTCGGTCACCGAGCCGATGACGATGCGCTGGCCGTCGAAGCGGTGCGGATCGCCGACGGGTTTCCAGTGCTTTACGTCGAGAAACGATCCCCAGGGCTCGGTGTGGCCCGTGAAACGCTTCATGAATGAAGCGTAGCAATACTTGCAGGCGTGAGGACACCCCACATAGGGATTGACCGAATAGCCGCCTACGGGCAATGAGGATTTGGTCATGACGCTCTGCACGTCGATGTCGCGAATCAGTTCCTGTTCCATACTCTTTGTTTGAATGCTTCGGGTAACTCCTGTATCATGCCACTCTCACCCATGATCGGCAACAGATCCTCCTTCATGAAGACCGCCACGCCCTGCGCCCGGGCCTGGGCGACAATGCCCCTCACCCATTCGGGTCGGGCATCGACCTTGCCGCGGCGGCGTCCGGTCTCGGTGCCGACGACGATCCACTCCACGCCCGTCAGGTCGAGCCCTTCGATCGGCCCGAACAGCGGTTCGAAGGTCACGTGGTAGTGACGTGCCCTAGCGTGTTGGCGCAGTGTGGCGATACGTCCCTTCTCCGCCTCGCACGTCACGGTGACACCCATCCAGACGTTGTCGTCGTCGGTCTGCAGATCGAGCCGTTCGGGTCGTTTGGTCAGAAAGAGGTAGGCGTGCTGCGGATTGCGGGCCATGCGATCGAAAACTTCCGTCGTCCACTCGGGCCGCCAGTCCGAGAAGTCGCTCATGCCGGTCATTAGAAAGACCCGCGGGTCGCGGCCTTCGAGGATGCGGAGCTTGCGGGGCATGTACTCCGGGACGGAAAAATCGTCGGTCATGTGGAAGCGTCGGCAGTTGTTGCGGGCATAGCAGTAGGTGCAGCCGACGGTGCAGCCGACGACCAGATTCAGATTGCGGATCAACGATTTGATGCAGACACTCATGGCCGGATGTTTTTCGAGGGCGGATTCATATCGAATCTTCTGTCGGCAAAGGTCCGAAGATTTTTTGTGCAAAATTATGCCCGAAAGGGGGTAATGTATGCCATTTTGATAAATGATGTCGTATCTTTGCCTTCGGACAAACCGGATGAGAGCGATGAAGACAACGACAAATCCCCGACGGCTGGTCACCGTGCCGTTCAGCAAGACGCAGTGCGGCGTCGACTTCTACATCAATACGGGCCGCAGCGAAGAGATCCGCGGCGTACTGACCGAGAATCCGCTCTTCCGGACCGACTTCTTCGAGTTCTTCTTCCTGCACAGGGCCCGAGGCGTGCTGTTGCTCGGCGGACGCCGCATCGAGCTGCACGACGGCATGGTGCTGCTCCTCTCGCCCCACCAGCAACAGCGCTGGCTCGTAGACGAGGCGGAGCTCGACCACACGTTTCTGATCTTCCGCGAGGATTTCATGCGCACGTTCCTCGCTGACAAGTTCTTCGTCTACCGCCTGCTCTACTGCTACCAGACCGACACGCCGCCGTGGTTCGATGCCGCAGCGGAACAGCTGGCGGAATACGACCGGCTGCTCGAAAAGATCAAGGCGGAGCTGCGCGCCCCGACGGCGGACAGCTACAATTTGATCGTCGCGGTGCTCTATTATCTGCTGGTGACGCTCAACCGCGACTATGCCGCCGCCTACGGACTGCCCGTGACGTTGCCGCGCAATAACTGTGCATTCCGCTTCAAGGCGCTGCTCGAGGAGCATATCCGTGAGGTGCAACGCGTCGAGGAGTATGCTTCGATGCTGCGCGTGAGGCGCGTGACCTTGAACCGGGCTGTCATGGATCAGTTCGGCGTCACGGCCGTACACCTGCTGAAACAGCGGCTGCTGGAGGCTGTGAAGAACGACCTGCTGTTCGAGGGGCGCAGCGTCAGCCAGCTGGCCGAAACGTACGGTTTTTCGGACCCGAGCCACCTGATGCGCTTCTTCAAGCAGCAGACCGGACGGACCTGCTCGGCCTACCTCGAAGATTATCGGCGCGGCGCGGGCGAATAAGGCCTGTCGGAATCCGCAACCGGTCTGCGACTCCAGTCCCTCCCGGTGATTCGGAGATGCGGTTTGCATGACTTTCGTCCCAAACTACCCTTTTGAGCTTCCGGCTCGATAGCCCATATCCCGTCTCTGTCCGTGTATTCTCATAGGCACGTTTGCCATATGTGCCAATCAGAATGGCTATAAACCGGCGTTTTTCCCGCAGTTTGTCCACCCTTGCGACGCCAACCGACGCCAACCACTGCCACATCACTTTGCGGACGAAACTTTTGAGGGGCTGCGCGCGTTATCCGAGTGCAAGCTTGCAGGAACAAAGATTCATAAACCGGAAAAAGATGAAACGCCGAGCCTTTCGGATCCGGGACCGCTGAATGTTCGGTGTCCCCATCCACACAGAGTGCAACCCACAGAGGCGGGTTGCTGCATAGTCAAACCAAACAGAAAGAAAACCATGGAAAAGATCGTATGTATCGGAGAGCGGAGTTGGCAGCGGCTCCTCGAACGGGTGGAACACCTCTCCGCCCTTGCCCAACGCCTGGAACGCCGTTTGACGCCACCGCAGGACGACGGGTGATTGGACAGCGAAGAGGTCTGCTGGGCACTGAACATCACCAAACGCACGCTGCAGAGTTACCGGGACCGGGGAGCAATTCCCTGCTCGCGTCTGGGCGGAAAATTCTACTACCGACGCCGGGACCTTGCCGTATGGCTCTCCCGCAAAACCGTTCAAATGCGATAGCCATGCCGCTGGATTATCTCAACGAAGCGAGCGAAGAGGTACAACGCTTGTTCGCACGGCTGGACAGCGTGGAACTCACGCTGCGGAAGGCCTCCGAGGAGCGACGCCCGATGATCGGCGAAGAGCGCTACCTGACTGGTGAGGAGGTCTGCACACGCCTGCACCTCTCACCGCGCACCTTGCAGACGCTGCGGGACCGACGGCAGATTCCCTTCACGGTACTTGGCAACCGCCTGCTGCTCTATCCCGAATCGGGAATCCGGGCGGTCCTTGACCGCAATCTTCGGCCGGCTGCCGGCGAGTTTCCGCGTTGATGGAGGCTGGACCGAAACTGCCGAGTCGGACTCATCCCGTATCGAACCAACAAACGGAAATCGTTTCACCCTTTTATGCTGCGGCAAGGCGGACCTTGTCGCAGCATTTTTTTTGAGATGCGGGCCGCTTATGCCTCGGACTGATTCCTGTACTCGTTCGGCGTCATGCCCGTGGCTCGCTTGAAGACCCGCGTGAAGTGCTGCGGATATTGGAATCCCAGTCCGTAGGCGACTTCGCTGATGCTGTGTGACGGCATCAGAAGCCGTTCCCGGGCCAGACTGATGATCTTGTGCTGGATGTATTCCCAAGCCGTTCTGCCGGTTTCGCGTTTGATGAGATCGCTGAAGTAGTTGGGCGACAGGCACAGCTCGCCGGCACAGTATTTCACCGTTGGCAGCCCCTTGCGCAGGGCATTGTCCGCCGTGAAATAGGCATTGAGCAGTGTCTCGAAACGGGTCAGAATATCGCGGTTGGCCTGCTGTCGGGTGATGAACTGCCGCTCGTAGAAGCGCAGGCAATAGTCCAGCAGCAGTTCGATCTGGGTGACCAGCAGCCGCCGGCTCATGCGATCGACATCGTGGGCGAGCTCCTCGCGGATAGCCGTCAGGCAGTTGATGAAGGTCGTGCGCTCGCGCTCGGAGAGGTGCAACGCTTCGTTGACCTCGTAGGAGAAGAAGGTGTACTCGCCGATATGGCGCCCGAGGTGGGTGCCGCGGATCAGATCGGGGTGGAAGCAGAGCGCATAGCCTTGGGGTTGGAACTCCTCGCCTGTATCCTCGATGCCGATGACCTGCCCGGGGGCGAGGCAGACGACCGATCCCTTCTGATAATCGTAGCGCTGGCGGCCGTAGATCAGGTCGCAATTCTTCTCATCCTTGAGGAATACCACGTAGAAGCTGAACGTATGCCGCATGTGGCGCATGGGACGAGCCTTCGCAAGGTCGATCACGCTCACCAGCGGATGCAGCGTCTCCACGCCGAGCCGGTCGTTGTATTCGGCGATGGTCTCGATATTCAACAGCGTCTTCTCCATAGGGACGGATTTGCGGGTTTCGTTCCACAAAGTTAGCAAAACCGGCCGAGTTTTCACCCTCGCTACGACGGGATCGGTGGATATGTGAAGCCTTCCCGTGTTTTGTATAACCCCGGGATGCCGCGCGTGACGTAATTTTGCTGTTGAGATTCAACCAACCGTTATTTACCGCCATGAAACAGATGAAGAAACAAATTTTGATCGCGGTGCTTCTACCGGTTGTATTGTTCCCGGTATTTTTATCCGCACAGAACACACTGGTAAAAGAGAGAGACATGAATACGAAAAAGATCTTAGTGGCCTTCTTCTCGCGCACTGGGGAGAATTACGCCGTGGGCCACATCGAGCAGGGGAATACGCATATCGTGGCGGAGCTGATCGCCTCCGCGACCGGTGGAACCCTCTTCCGCATCGAGCCGGCAACACCTTATCCCGACGACTATCGGGCCTGTACGGAGGTCGCCCAGCGGGAAAAGCAGTCAAAGGCCCGTCCGGCATTTGTCGGAGATATTGCGGCGGAAGAGTTTGACGTCATTTTCCTCGGGTATCCCAACTGGTGGGGCGATCTGCCGATGTGCGTCTACACGTTTCTGGAGCAGCACGACTGGCAGGGCAAGGTCGTCATTCCCTTCTGTACGCACGAAGGAAGCGGTCTTTCCGATACGGAGAACCGGCTGCGGGCAGCCTGTCGGGGCGCTTCGGTGCTGAACGGGCTGGCCGTGCGGGGTTTCGTGGCGCAGAACGAACGGGAGAAGGCCCGAAAGCAGGTGCTGGAGTGGTTGAAACAGTTGAAATATTGAGGATATGAAACAAGTGATGATATTGACCGGCGCCGGACAGATCGGTATGGCAATTGCCCGCCGCATGGGCGCCGGCATGAAGATCGTCATCGGCGACAAGAGCCCGCAGCACGCCGCATCGATTGCCGAAACGATGAATCGGGCCGGATTCGATGCCGTCCCGGTCGAGATGGATCTCTCCTCGCGGGATTCGATTCGCGCGTTGATCGACACGGCCCGGAGCTGCGGCGAAATCACGATGCTGGTCAATGCGGCGGGGGTCTCCCCGAGTCAGGCTTCCGTCGAAACGATCCTCAGGGTCGACCTCTACGGCACGGCGGTGCTGCTGGAGGAGGTCGGACGGGTCATCAGCCGCGGCGGGGTCGGCGTAACCGTCTCCAGCCAGTCGGGACACCGCCTGCCGGCTCTCGGCGAAGAGGCCGACCGGCTGCTGGCCACGACCCCGACCGAAGAGCTGCTTGCGCTGGAGATTTTGCAGCCCCGCAATATCCGCGATACGCTGCACGCCTACCAATTGGCCAAACGCTGCAACGTCAAGCGCGTGATGGCCGAGGCGGTCAAATGGGGTCGGCAGGGCGCCCGCATCAACTCCATCTCACCGGGCATCATCGTCACGCCGCTGGCGCTGGACGAGTTCAACGGTCCGCGCGGAGACTTTTACAAGAAGATGTTTGCCCGATGTCCGGCCGGCCGCCCCGGTACGGCCGACGAGGTGGCCAACGTTGCGGAGCTGTTGATGGGGCCTCGGGGTTTGTTCATCACCGGGAGTGACTTCCTGGTCGACGGTGGAGCTACGGCCTCCTATTTCTACGGAGCATAATCCCGACACGGGCCTCTTCCAATCAAACCGGACTTTCTGCGGAAGGTCCGGTTGTTTTTTTGTCTGATGCGCGGGTCATTTTCGGTATCAACTGTGTGGACCGAATCTAAAAGAGCTCCTGCGGTGCCCTTTGCTTTGAGTGCGCAACTACCGGCAAGATCGCGCAATCGCGCCTTATAGTGAAACAAAGCGACGGCGGGTGCCGTTATCCTCACAACGACGCAAAAACTACCGATCATGACAACGCCATTCATCCCCATCAAGGCTCCCCAATGAAGAGCCGACTACCTTCCAACGGTTGCCTGCCGTCCCCGGTTGGACGACGGCATGCCCCGATCCGTTCGGGCCAACAGTTGCACGCTCCCCATCCTTGCCGCGACATGAACCTCCTGCCGTTTGCCGGTACGGGAGCGCCTCCGCGCTGACGATTTTGCGATCCCGGGATTCCGCGCCGTTCGACTTCAGACGTCGAACGTGCTGCCGACTCCCGGGTCCGAAAACCGAAGGGAGCGAGGTTGTGTTCTTGTGGCACAAAAACCCCGCATCGGGTTTTTGGCTGCCACATCGAACCACCTCGCCCTGCGGGGCTGCCCCGCCCGGTCTGCTCCCGAAGGTCGCACCCCGAACCATCCGCCGCTCGCCGGGCTCGCCGCGGATTCGGGGCACGTGACGTTGCGCCAGCCCGGCGACGCACGCTGCGCGAAACAGCTTCCGTTTGTTTGTTCCATCACCAACGTCCCCGCGCCATGGAGGTAACGAACCCCAAGGGCGGACGCCCGCGGAAGAGTGCGGCAACCTTGCGTTCCCGGACGGTACGTTTCCGCGTGAGCGAGGCGGAGTATCTCCGGGTGCAACGTAAGGCAGCGGCCTGCAATCTGACCCTCTCGGAGTATGCCCGTCAGGCGGTCACCTCGGGACGGATCCTGCGCCGAATCGGCCCCGAGGAGTTGCGCTTGGTCACCGAATTGACGCGCGAACGGAATAACTTGAACCAACTAGCCTTCCTCCAGCACGCCTTCGGGGTTGCCTCCCACGAAGAGGATCTACGGCGGATCCTCCGCTTCTACGACGAGGTGATCGGGCGGCTGAAACAAAAACTCTAAAATGATGATCGGCAAGATTGTAACCGGCAAATCATTTGGCGGCGCGGTGTGCTACCTGCTCGGCAAGGAGCCGGGAAAGGCTTATATCCTGACAAGTGACGGCGTGGAACTCACCTCCCGGCAGGCGCTGATCGGCAGCTTTGAGTTCCAGCGCCGGGCCCGCCCCGATGTCGAACGGGTTGTCGGACATATTTCGCTGTCGTTCCACCCCGATGATGACCCGCGGATGTCGAACCCGTTGATGATTGACCTGGCACGTGAGTATATGCAGCGCATGGAGATTACCGGCACGCAGTACCTTGTCGTGCGCCATACCGATACGAAACATTCCCACCTGCATATCCTCTATAACCGGGTACGCTACGACACGACGCTGATCCCGGACCGCAACGAACGCCTGCGCAATATGCGTATCTGCAAGGAACTCAAGCAGGAGTACGGGCTGACCTTCTCACGCGGCAAGGAGCAGGTTGCCACGGAACGGCTGCATGGCCCGGAGCAGCTGCGCCACCGCATTTACGACTACTTGCTGGAGGTGCTGCCTGCCTGCACCTCCTGGACAGCGCTCGCCGGAGAACTGGCCAAACGACAGGTCGCCACGACCTTTGTCCATCGGGGCAGTGATCCTGCGAAGGAGATCCAGGGCGTGACCTTCACCCTGGAGGGACATACGTTCAAGGCCTCGCAGGTGGACCGTAAGTTCAGCTACGGTCGACTGTCGCAACGGATCGAACAGAACCGTTTCCGGCAGGCGATGATCGAGCGTATCCGCAACTATACGGACGAACAACGCCCGCAGGTCACGGCTATTCTACAAAAGCTGGAGTCGGAGAAGCAGCAGCAACAGCCACCAGAACCGCCTTGTCCTAAACTGTCGATTGCAGGCAAGCCCTTGACCAAGGAGCAGATCGAGATGCTCCGTGAGGGAGAGCCGATCTTCGTGCGGGGAACGCAATCGGAGGGTTATGTGGTGATGGATGACCGGCTGCAGATGGCGTGGGTCTATCGGGACGATCCGCGGGACTGGGTGGAGTACGGGAAATACACGATGCGGCGCATGGACCGGGACCGGATCGAGGCGGGTTACGTGGTGCGGGCGCTGGTGAAATGGTGGGGAGGCACAACGGCACGGCCCTACCTGTGGAAGGAGAAGGAATCGGATACGACCTACCGGGAGAGTTGGGACGATCCCCGCGAACCTCGCCCTGCCCAAACTCAAAAGCAGCAGGGCCGTCCACGACGCATCATCACCCCGAAGAAGAAGTCGCGCGGCCCGAGTCGGTAACGGGGGGCTATTGCCGAGGTGTCACTTCACCCGGCGAAACCCCGAACCGACGCTTGAAGGCGCTGGAGAAGTGCGAACGATTCTTGAATCCGACCGCTACGTAGACGTCCGAAGGTCGGCTCTGTCCCGTATGAAGCAGTTCGTAGGCCCGGTCCAGCCGCCGCTGGATGAGCCACTTTTCGGGTGACAGGTCGCTGATGCGGGCAAAGTCGCGCTTGAAGGTGGCCAGACTGCGCCCCGTATAGGTGGCAAACTCCTCGAGCGTCATCTCCTGCGTGCAGTTGGCCTCCATGAAGGAGAGCAGGTCGATCTTCCACGATTCGTTGAAGTCGAACAGCGTGGGATAGAACCGCTCGTCGATGTCGAGCAGGCAGTAGAGCGCCTCCTGCATCTTGAGGCGGATGACCTCGTCCTTGGGGCGCACGTTCGAATCCGTGTAGGGGAACAGCGAGAGGAAGAGGCTCCGTAACCCCGGGGTCGGAGGCAGCACGGTAGCCGCCCGACGGATCCGTTCGGCGTGTGCCGGCAGCGACGCACGGTCCAGCCGGCTGAAGAAATCCCGCAGCAGCGGGCGGTCGAAACGGATGCTGATGGCCTTGTAGGGGGCCTCTCCCGCGGCGTGTTTGAGCAGATTCACCCGATGGTCGCGCCGGATAAAGAGGAAACTGCCGGCACCGACCGTCGTCGTGCGACCGTTGTCGTCGATGACCATCTCGCCCGAGTAGACGTGGATGAGCACATGCACGGGCATGCGGTATTCCGACAGCGTTTCGCGAGGCACGAAACAGCTGTAGACAACATTCCAGTAGTTGTAGATCTGCGATTCTTCGTTCATAACAGCATGAAGGTAACGATTTGCCCCCAATTCGGCAAACTTTTTTTGCGGCCGGGATTGGGGGCGTCTCGTTTTTGCAATTGGCTGGCCGGATTCTGCGGCCGGGCCGTTTCGGCAGCCCACGCGTCCGTCCGGATCAGGGGGCCGATGCAGCTACTTTTTATCAACGTGGGTGCCCGAACCGCCGTAGAGCCGGGTTCGCAATTCGCTCAATTCGGCGATCTGTTCGTCGGTGCGTTCGCCGTAGACCACCATCCGGTCCAACGCGGCGGTCAAGGCGTCATACTCCGCGTCGGTGAGCGTCACCCCGGCCGCCCCGAGGTTCTCGGCGATGCGGGCCTCGCTGCGCATGCCGGGAATCGGGACGATGTGCGGCTGATGCATCACCCAGGCCAGAGCGATCTGTGCCGGTGTGCATGACTTGCGGGTGGCGACCTCCTTGACCAGATCGACGATCGGTTGGTTGCGGACCACGTTTTCGGGCTTGTAGCGGGAGATGACCCGGCGGATGTCGTCGCCCTGATAGGTGGTCTGTGCGGAGTATTTGCCGCTCAGCAGCCCTCCGGCCATGGGCGAATAGGCTACAAAGCCGATCCCCGCCTCGCGGCAGAACGGGATGACATCGTTTTCCCATTGGCGGGCCATCATCGAATATTCGCTCTGGACGGCCGTGAGCGGCGTGACCGCATGGGCGCGGCGGATCTGCTCGACGGTTGCTTCGGAGACGCCCCAGCCGCGAATCTTGCCCTCGCGGATCAGTTCGCCGAACCACAGGGCCAGCTCCTCCGGGACGGCCGTTGCAGGGACGCGGTGGGCATAGTAGAGGTCGATGCAGTCGGTCTGCAGCCGCCGCAGGCTCGCCTCGACGGCTGCGCGCAGTCCGTTCCGGCTCAACTTCCCGCCTTCGATCCGTTCCTGGCCGGGAAGTGCCGCCGGAGAGTATTTGCTGCAGAGAACAACCTCCTGCCGGATGGGCTTCAGGGCGCGGCCGACCAGCTCTTCGTTGCGATAGGTGGCGTAGATCTCCGCCGTGTCGTAGAACGTGCACCCCGCGTCATGCGCCCGGCGCATCAGCCGGATCGACTCCTCCTCGCTCGGGATTTGCCCGTAGGCGGTGCTGAATCCCATGCAGCCCATGCCGATGGCCGAGACCTCCAGGGTGCCGAGTTTTCGTGTTTTCATCGTGTTCGTGTTTCAGGGTTTGACATTCGGTTCCGCGTAGACGCACTCGCACGCTCCGCGCTGTGTATACATCGTCCAGAAGGCCTCGGCAATGCGTCCGGGGGCGAAGAATCCGTCGCCGCCGATGGCTCCGCACACGGTCACCGTACCGAGGAAGATTCCCCGCGGTTTGAGCTCCTCGTGCAGGGCAAAGGCCATGGCGCGAAGTGCCGCCTTGTCGAGCGACAGCGGCAGGTAGGCCGCATTGGGCCAGAGCGCCAGTCCGCCGCCGGTGAGCAGAATCGCGCCGTTGCGCCGTCCGAACGCCTCGTCCGCCACCAGGTGTACGCAGTGATAGGCTCCGGCGACATCCACCCGGAAGTGGCGGACCAGCTCCTCGGCCGTCATCCGCCCGGGTTCGTCGGGCGTCGTGATGCCAACGTTGTAGACCAGCACGTCGGGATCGCCGACCTGTCGGCGCATCGCCTCGAAGGCGGCGTCCAGCGACGTCGGATCTTCGGCATCGGCCGTGAAGACACAGGCCTCGATGTCCGCATCGGTCAGCTCCTGCCGGCAGGTGTTCATCGACCGTTCGCTGCGGGCCATCAGCACCACCCGAAAGCCCTCCTGTCCGAATCGTTTGGCAATGTGGTTGCCGAGTCCCGGCCCGGCACCGACCACAACCATTGTTTTTTTGTCCATGGGTTTGATTGGTTATAAGGATGATTTACAGATTTTTTCCCAGTTGTTCGGCCTCTCTGAAACCGGTCACCATGCCGCGGTAGCGCAGTCCGAAGAGGCGGCAGAAGATCCGCATCGTGTAATCCCCGGCCTGTAGCATGGCCGACGAAGGTCCGGCGCCCTGGAACAGGAAGACCAGTTCGCGGCCGCTCAGTTCGCTGCGGCGAGGCGAGGCGTAGATGCGGTCGAGGAGCGTGCGGAACTGTCCCGACATGGAGTGCCAGTAGACGGGGCTGCCCAGAACGAGCAGATCGGCCTCCGACATGCGTTGCAGCACCTCGTCGAAGCGGTCGTCGGCGAAGGTCTGCCCCAGGGGATAGATCTTGTAATCCGTCAGATGCAGCGTTTCGTAGCTCTTTCCGGCGAGCAATTGACGAGCCAGTGCTGCGGTGTGGCCTGCCCGGTTCGGGCTGCCGTTGACAAACAGGATGCGTTTCATCTTCACTTTGTTTTTCCGAGGGCAAAGGTAGCGGCGATAGGAATGCGCAAAGTTGTTCACAGGCTCAAAGCAAAGTTGTTCACAGGCTCAATAAAAGAACCCTTTCCACCCGTCCGCAAAGATCCGACTTGCCGACGTCGGCTGCAAGGCTGTACGGAGCGTCCCACGGGGACGGCCTTGCATCCGACCCCGCCAAGTCCGGGGCTGGTCGCTATCGGATGGAAAGGGATGGCGGAGTGGAGAAAATTACATAAAATAACGATTGGACTCAAAGAATCTGTGATAGGTTCATCTTTATATCGCGGATTTTTTCATATCTTTATGGAAAATATCATGCGATTAGTATGACACAACACATGAATCGGATAAAAGAGGTCCTTGAAGAAAAGGGAATTAAACAAACATGGTTAGCCGAAAAACTCGGTAAGAGTTTCAGCATTGTCAATGCCTACGTTTGCAATCGCCGTCAGCCGAGTCTCGAACAACTTTTCGAGATAGCACGCATTCTTCAAGTTGATCCCAAAGATTTAATAGATAGTAAAAATTAAATATTATAAGTATATGGCTAAGACGCAAGACGAAATAAACGAGTTGCTGGCTTCGGATCTCTTTCAAAAAGGGATTAAGGATAAGTATATTATCATCAATGAAGGAAACTCAATAATTCGTTATAATTGTAAAAACCAGACAAAACGCCGTCTGCAGAACCCCGAGGAGTTTGTTCAGGCGGAAACATATCTGAAATTAATCTACGATTACGATTACCCGGCCTCAAACATCTCGGTTAATGAATCTGTACAGATCGGTTCCGAAACTCGAGAAGCAGATATACTTGTATATAATGACTCTCATAGTAAAATATTGATCGTTGTTGAATGCAAGGAAGAGAATATTAATGAGCGACAATTTCAGGTTGCCGTAGATCAGGCGTATAGTTATGCCCACGCATCAGCCGCTCGATACGTCTGGGTTACATCCGGAATCAAAGATGAGTATTATGAAATAACAAATATTTCTCCGGTTTCCCGTATTAGCATCAGTGATATCCCCAAGCGAGACGGAGAAGTCAAGCGTTTTAAATATATCAAGGGAGTGACCGAGCCCCCTCAAGGAACGCAGAGTGAATTGATTCAAAAATTTAAGTCGGCTCATGATGCATTATGGGGAGGTGGAGCATTGGCCCCAACGACGGCTTTTGACGAGCTGGATAAACTCATCTTTTGTAAGATATGGGATGAACGCTGGCGAGATAACGATCCTAAAAGCAAAGGGCAACCATATAACTTTCAGATAATACATTATCCGGAGGATCCCCAAAACAACAAAGCAAAAGTTGAGCTTGAAGCTCGCATACGCGATCTTTACGAGCATGGGCGAAAGAAAGATCCCGAAGTGTTTAAGGATGATATTAAATTGGACAAGCATAAAATTTATACGGTTGTTCAATATCTTCAGGATATAAATCTTTCCAAAACAGACCTCGATGCCAAAGGTTTGGCGTTCCAGAGTTTTATGGGAGAATTTTTCCGCGGTGATTTTGGCCAGTTTTTTACACCCAAGCCGATTGTTGAGTTTATTGTATCTGCCATCGGGGTTAATAAAGACTGGAAAATACTCGATACGTCATGCGGAAGCGGAGGATTCCTATTGCATGCATTAAAAGCCGTACGGGACGATGCCAATGAAATTTTTAGTGATGAAATTGGCAGTGCCTCATGGCGAGACTATTGGCATGTATTTGCCGAGAAGCATTTGTTCGGTATTGAAATCAATGAGCAAATTTCGCGCGTAGCGAAGATGAACATGATTATTCATGACGATGGTCATACCAACATCATCACCAATGATGGCTTGAAAAATAACCGTATTTTGGAGATTGAAAATCGGAATCTCAATTTCCAGGATGGAACTTTCGATCTGATAATGACTAATCCGCCCTTCGGTTCGACGATAAAAGCAGATGAGGTCGGATATTACAAGGAGTATGAACTGTTCGAGAAAAATCTTGGGTTTACGGAGATTAAGGATCGAATCGCTGACGATAACAACAAAAACAAGTGGCGGGCCTCGCAAAGTACAGAAGTGCTGTTTCTGGAACGATGCTATAAATATTTGAACGAGGAGAACGGCTATCTTGCAATTGTTGTTCCAGATGGAATCTTGACCAATTCGTCGAGCCAATACGTGCGAGATTGGTTGATTGAAAAGTTCCGAATCTTGGCTGTTGTATCATTGCCGCAACACACCTTTGCCCATGTCAAGGCCGGGGTAAAATCATCTGTCCTGTTCTTGAAAAAACATCCCAAAAAACTGACTCAAAAATTCGAGCAGACATTAAGTGATGTTAAGGCACTTGTCCGCGAAGAGAAAGGGCTGGATAAGGAGCAACGGGCAGAGCGGATGCTTGAATTATATAAAGAGAGTATCCGTAAATATTCGAACAACTATGAGGTAATGATGGTTGTAGTTGATAATATTGGATATGATACAACGGGGAAGAAAATTGATGGATCGGAATTGCCGAATGTCGCTGCTCGTATCAATAAATTTATAATGGATAATATCAATGATAATCAATAATATTCATATAGATGAATGTCTCGGAGATAGATTAGATGCTCAACAATTTCATCCTGAACGTCTATCTATGATTCGACGTCTTAAAACTATTACTTGCTGTAAGTTAAAAGAGGTTGCAAAAAATGTAAAAACAGTAACGACCTGCTTAAGTAATGAAGATGTCTACATTGGGCTTGAAAATGTCACATGTGGAACAGGCGAATATATCCCAGGAATAAAAGAGTCAATATCAACAGCTGCAGTCTTTAAAAAAGGAGATATATTATTTTCGAAGCTACGTCCATATTTGAATAAGGTATATTTAGCTGAGTTTTCAGGGAAAAGTTCTACAGAGTTTTATATCCTTGAGGCGACAAATATATTACCAGAATATTTAGCGATAATATTACGCTCCGATATTATTATTGCACAAACCAAACATCTGGTAACAGGTAATACTTTGCCAAGATTACAAACTTCCGATATTGAGAATCTTTTAATTCCATATCCATCTTCAACGTTTCAGCAAAAAATAGTTGATCTCTATACAGCAGCCCAAAATGCGAAATTACAAAAGGATAAAGAGGCAAAAGAATTATTAGAAAGTATTGACGACTATTTATTGGAGGCTCTATCTATTAATCCATCGCAAGAGGTTTCATCGGAATCTGTATTTACAAAAAGAATATCAGAAATGATTGGAAATAGATTGGATGTATCTTTCTACAAGGATCGTTTTGAAATGGTTTCGGAGATATATCCCAATAAGAGACTATCCTCTATTGTCGATATTGATCCAACGATTCGCTTTACAGGATTGGCAGACGATACTCCAATCTCATTCATCCCGATGGAATGTATTGATGACACGTTTGGTGAAGTGAAGGAACAGCGTGAAACTACGATTGCACAAACTAAAGGATATACAAAATTCGAAGAGAATGATTTGTTGTGGGCCAAAATTACACCCTGTATGCAGAATGGGAAATCGGCCATAGCAAGAAATTTAACCAATGGCATTGGATGCGGATCCACGGAATATTATGTGATCCGACCTAAAACAGATGATTTGATAATTGATTATGTATATCTCATATTACGGCATCATGCGGTCTTAAAGGCAGCTCAAAATTCATTCGGAGGATCTGCTGGACAACAGCGAGTGTCCAGCCAATATATGAAATCTATTGTCATTCCACATCCTCCTATTGATGTTCAAAAGTCTATTATAGAGACTGTAACACATAAAAAAGAGCGAGCCAAACAATTGCAAAATGAAGGTTCGAACGTGTTGGAGGAGGCAAAAGCAACAATAGAAAAAATGATTTTAGGATAATATGAATGAGATTTCTATGATTTGGGTAACTGCCGCAGTTGGTTTGGGTAGTTCTCTAATAACATTAATCTGTACCAAAATAATTGACATCTGTCAAGAAAAAAAGAAGTTTAAAAGAGAACTATTCAAGTTGATTTTTGAGCGCAAGACCAGTGTAGTAGAGAATGCCATGAGTTGGTATCAAGAAGCTCTAGACAATTACAGGATGCTACAAATGAGTTGTACAGCCTTTCAAGAAGGTTGTGAGAACTATGCTATGGCCAGATTGTATATCGCATGTCAGCATTCCGATAAGTTGTTTAAAGAAGCTCCATCTCGGCTAAACCCGATTTATTTATATTATGATTTTTCAAAGGTTGAACAAAGGTATAAATCTTCTGAGTCGATAGACGAGATAAATGACCGTATAAATAAAATAGCTACTCTCGTAATCAGGATACAATCAGTAGAGTCTGATAGTGAAAGCATTGGAGATTCGAAACAGGAGTTAAAAGAGCTTTTATTATCACTTGCAGACAGTTTCAACAGTCAAATAAATATTATCTTGGAAATTCAGGCCATTTTACGGAATGACTATAAAATAAGCTTGTAGTATGGCAAAACTAGAAGGAATTATATATAAGACATTCGATCACTATGTCGTATTAAGGGGGTTTGCGGCGATAAAAGATTTAGCCCAAATATCCCACAGACCTGAATCTTACCAGCGAAACGCAGACAAAGAACACAAAAAAAGCATCATTCAGTTCTTGGCATCCGGTGAGTATAAATATTTTCCAGAGATAACATTAGCTTGTCGTGTTGAAAATTATACTGAGTTCGCTAAAAATATTGGCATAGACAACGCCGTAGATCGGGATGATGCTCAATTTGTTCCCGGATTGAAAGTTTTAATCGAGCGGCTCCCGTATGAAGGATATAGGGCTCGTCATGCTAATTTGACCAAAAGTACAAATACTGATCTCGTCAGAGTTGACGGAAACCATCGACTTGAGATATTTGATGAAAGCAATGAAGATCTTTGGAAAGAAACACAAGCGAACAAAGAAGAACTTAAAAAATTGATAGTCCCTTTTACTGTTATATTCTCGGAAAAAGAATTTGGGGATAAGTTTGAAGCAGGTATATTTCACAATATCAACTTTAAACAACTTCCATTGCGGCAAGAAGCAAGTCTGAGAATTATTCATGATATTGGGGCTTTCGACAATAAAGAATCATTAGGGAATGAATATCCTTTAGCGTTAGAGCTAATAGAAGTTGTTAAAACTGGACAGTTTAATTCTATTCCATGGTTGTCTGTTGTAAATGACATCTCAAAATCCTATTATAGGACAACATGTTTATTAATTGCCAGATTACTCATTGCTCAAAAGGAAATTCTTTATCCACAATGGGAAGAGTGTGAACTTGATTTGAAGGAAACCAAAAGAGATATTTCCAGCATCCAAAACGAAATACATACCCTGGAGGAGACTGTCAAGGCAAAGTTCGATGAAATTCAGAAACTCGAATTGACTCAAGCTGACTTTGAGAAAATGACTACATACAAAAATCTCAAATCAGAAATAAGCCAAATTCAAAGGGAATTAAAACTTAAACAAAATGACCTCAAAGACTTAGAGTACAAAATAGCTCATTTAGAATATAAAGAGACTAATCTTCAACGTTATCTAAAAAATTGTAAGAATACATCTATAATATCAGAAGCTCTTACGTCTTTAATAGGAGTATATAGATCCTTTGATCAAAAAGCATTTGGAAACATTGCATTTTTGTGTGCTCTTGTGTATTATGCGATTTTAGATAAGATGCAAATGCAATCATTTATCGATTGGGCAGAACGTAATGGTATTAATAAAATAACTACTCCAGATGATTTGTCCAAAGATTCTGCTGCCAATCTTATCATGATGTTTGAACAAATCTATCAAGCAAAGAAAAATGAAATCTTCATATCAATGCAGTTTGGAGATTCCCAAAGCGAATTAATCTATGAAAAAATAACACGAGCTATAGAGAGGTTCAATGAAAAGCATAAAAGTATTCGTCTAAATGCAACTCCTATTCGTATTGATCGGACTGTTGAATCAAGTACCTTTTCCATACAAGATCGGATATTGGAGGCTATTAAATCATGTAGTTTAATCATTGCAGATTTGAGTAGTTCCAATATCAACGTTTATCATGAAATTGGTTATGCAATGGGCGTTGCAGAATCTCATAATATGATACCTAATATGATATTGTTGTACAAAGAAGACACTGATCACAATAAGGAGAGGAAAGATGTTGATAAATTTGTAGGGTTCAATTTGAGAAATCTATCTCAGTTGCGGTTTAAGGACTATAAACAACTGGTGGATGGGTTGGTTGACCGATTAGAAAAACATTATGGAGTATAATTATGGGAAAAACGGTAACTACATACCTCATTGACGGTGATCCGAAGGGTACGCAATACTCTTTCATCAGCAACAAGATTTGCCAGATGTTTGTGATTCCGCGCTCGAATCTGGCCTATCTGAATGAGCAGGAGAAGTTGCACAAGCCGGCGTTCTATATTCTGATCGGAGAAGATGAGGCGACGAAGCCGCAGGCCTATATCGGAGAGACCGAAAACTTTAAGGAGCGGGTAAAAGATCACGACAGTAAAAAGGCATTCTGGCAGAAAGCGCTTGTCTTTGTCTCAAAGGACGAGGACATGACCAAGGCCGACGTGCAATATCTGGAATATCGCGCTATTGCAGAAGCCAGGCAGTCGAACTCGTTCGTATTGAACGAAAATAAACAGATTCCCAAAGCACCCAACCTCCCCGAGCATCAACGGGACGCTATGGATGAATTTTTTGAGGACATCAAGTTCCTGGCATCGTTTATAGGCTGTAATATCTTCGAAATATCCCGACCCAAGGAGGAGCATCTGTTCTTTGCCAAAGGTCGTGGATGCGATGCAAAAGGATTCTATAATTCGTCCGGCTTTACGGTGCTAGCAGGAAGTGTGGTCGCCAATGATTGCACGCCATCTTTCTCTTGGAAAGAAAAACGGGAAAAGATGGTTCGCGAATATGCAACCTTCGACAAGGGCGTTTGGACGATGGATTCCGACAAAACTTTCTCCAGTCCCAGTACTGCCTCCGATTTCTGCATGGGGCGATCCTCAAATGGATGGACTTTGTGGAAAGACAAGGATGGAAATACACTGGATTCCGTATACAGAAAACAACTGGAATAGCGTTCTTGAATTGTATGAAAATAATTCTTATCTTTGTCGAAAGCATTGGGATGCAAACGAGTGCATGATGACCGCGTCGCGGGAGTGACCTTCGAAGAAAATGCTTTGCGTAATGCGCTGATTGTGAACGAGGAATATGCTTGGGTCGGAAATCCGTTTTCCGCTCTCGATAAACGAGTGATAATCAATAAATTATCGCTCGTTTTTCTTTTTACGGGTGCGAAATGAAACTCCCCGTAATGCCTTTTTCGCGCCGTTTTCCGAAGAATGTTTTACCATTTGTTTAACCATGTTTTACGGCGGTAAAACACCGT
>ENA-UEYD01000418-UEYD01000418.1-human-gut-metagenome-genome-assembly--contig:-NODE-418-length-41215-cov-36.042321_pt1 | contig 41215 bp, 29 predicted proteins | sample MGYA00242907_ERZ507875 | MGnify/ENA primary metagenome ERZ507875 (study PRJEB26167, sample SAMN06115506) | human gut metagenome | host: Homo sapiens | place: China:Shandong | collected 2015-08-07...
CTTTTCAACGGACAAATCCAAAGTATCGGCCCACGTTATTGCCCCAGTATAGAAACCAAGATTGTGACTTTCCCCGACAAACCGCAGCACCAGCTTTTCCTGGAGCCCGAAGGGGAAACAACCCAAGAGCTCTACTTGAATGGATTCTCTTCTTCATTGCCCATGAACATCCAGATTGCAGCATTGAAAAAGATACCGGCGTTCAGAGACCTCGTCATCTACCGCCCGGGCTATGCCATCGAATACGACTTCTTTGACCCCACCCAACTGAAACATACGCTGGAAACGAAGAATATAAAGAATCTGTTCTTTGCCGGACAAGTAAACGGAACAACCGGTTACGAGGAAGCAGCTGGACAAGGAATCATGGCAGGTATCAACGCCCACATCAATTGCCACGGTGGAGAACCGTTCACCCTTGCAAGGGATGAAGCATATATCGGCGTTTTAATCGATGACTTGGTAACAAAAGGTGTGGACGAGCCTTACCGTATGTTTACTTCCCGTGCCGAATATCGCATCCTGCTCCGTATGGATGATGCGGACATGCGACTCACGGAAAAAGCCTGGAAGCTGGGACTCGCCAAGGAAGAGCGGTACAAGCTGCTGACAGAAAAACGTGAAGCCGTGAACCGGATTATAGACTTCGCGCGGAATTACTCGATGAAACCGGCATTAATCAATCCGGTATTGGAGCAGCTCGGCACAACTCCACTGCGCCAAGGATGCAAATTGATAGATTTGATAAACCGTCCGCAGATAACGATTGAGAACATTGCCGAACACGTCAGTGCCTTTAAACGAGAACTGGATAAAATATCCGATAGAAAGGAAGAAATTGTAGAAGCTGCAGAAATACTCATCAAGTACGAGGGATACATCGGACGCGAACGGATTATTGCGGATAAATTGGCAAGATTGGAAAGCATCAAGATAAAAGGTAAGTTTGACTATAATTCCATTCAATCCCTTTCTACCGAAGCTAGACAGAAGCTGATGAAGATAGATCCGGAAACAATAGCCCAAGCGAGTCGGATTCCGGGAGTATCTCCAAGCGACATCAACGTGCTACTGGTACTTTGCGGACGATAGAGCGCAAAGTTCCACGTGAAACAAAGAATTCAATAAACGTATTAAATAAACTGATTATGAGCAAAGAAACTCTTACCAAAAGCATCCGGGAAATACCCGACTTCCCCATTCCGGGAATTCTATTCTACGATGTAACTACCTTGTTCAAGGAGCCTACCGCCTTGCAGGAACTCTCGGACACACTATACGAGATGTATAAAGACAAAGGCATCACCAAAGTAGTGGGTATAGAATCAAGAGGATTCATTATGGGCCCCATTCTCGCCACCAGACTGGGGGCAGGCTTCGTACCTATCCGCAAGCCGGGAAAGCTTCCTGCAGAAACCATTGAAGAAAGCTATGATAAAGAATATGGCAAAGACACCGTGCAGATGCACAAGGATGCCATCAATGAAGACGATGTAGTATTGCTACACGACGACTTGCTGGCAACCGGTGGAACAATGGAAGCCGCCTGCAAACTGGTGAAACAGATGAACCCCAAGAAAGTGTATGTAAACTTCATCATCGAGCTGAAAGAGCTTCATGGCAAGGATGTGTTTGGAGATGATGTGGAAGTGGAGGCTGTGCTGTCGCTTTAGCCATTTCATATTTCACCACAGATTACACAGATTAACACAGATTATTTATCCACCACAAAACACAGTTTTATCAAAGAGAAATCTGCGTTAATCTGTGTAATCTGTGGTGAAACGTCGGTATTATGGAAGAACTCAGAACTAACGACTACCTCAAAGGGATTGTATCCAACCTTCCCGAAAGTCCCGGTATTTACCAATATCTGAATACCGAAGGGACTATTATATATGTAGGAAAGGCAAAGAATCTGAAGCGAAGAGTGTCTTCCTACTTCAACCGGGAGCACGAACCGGGAAAGACGAGGGTGCTGGTCAGCAAGATTGCAGATATCCGATATATCGTGGTGAATACGGAAGAAGACGCGCTATTGCTGGAAAACAATCTTATCAAGAAATACAAGCCTCGCTACAACGTACTGTTGAAAGACGACAAGACGTATCCCAGCATCTGCGTGCAGAACGAATACTTTCCACGTGTATTCAGAACCCGGAAGATAATCCGTAACGGTTCCTCCTATTATGGCCCTTACAGCCATATACCTTCCATGTACGCATTACTCGACCTCATCAAGCATCTGTACCCTTTGCGTACATGCCACCTGAACCTCTCTCCGGAAAACATACGTGCCGGAAAGTTCAATGTTTGCCTGGAATACCACATCAAGAACTGTGCAGGACCTTGCATCGGGAAGCAAAGCCAGGAAGAGTATCTGAAAAACATCGCTGAAATCAAGGAAATACTCAAAGGGAATACCCAGGAGATAGAACGGATGCTCTTCCAGCAAATGCAGGAACTGGCAGCCGAAATGAAGTTTGAAGAAGCACAGAAGATAAAGAAGAAATACCTGCTGCTGGAAAACTACCGGGCGAAATCGGAAGTGGTAAGCAACGTGCTGCACAATATCGACGTGTTCTCCATCGAAGAAGACAGCGATGAAAAGTCCGCTTTCGTCAACTACCTGCACATTACGAACGGTGCCATCAACCAGGCTTTCACCTTTGAATACAAGAAACGATTGAATGAGAGCAAAGAAGAACTGCTCTCTCTCGGCATCATCGAAATGCGGGAAAGATACAAGAGCCTTTCTCGTGAAATCATCGTGCCTTTTGAGCTGGATATGGAGCTGAAAGATGTCGTCTTTACCATCCCGCAACGGGGAGACAAAAAGAAACTGCTGGAACTCTCCATCCTCAATGTGAAGCAGTACAAAGCCGACCGCCTGAAGCAAGCCGAAAAGCTGAATCCGGAGCAACGGACCGTGCGCCTGCTGAAAGAGATACAGCAAGAGCTGCACCTGGACCGCCTGCCCATGCAGATAGAATGTTTCGACAACTCCAACATCCAGGGTTCCGACCCCGTGGCCGGGTGCGTGGTCTTCGTCAAGGGGAAACCTTCCAAGAAGGATTACCGCAAGTACAATATCAAGACCGTAGAGGGACCGGATGACTATGCCTCCATGAAAGAGGTCGTAAAACGGCGCTATCAGCGCGCTATAGAAGAGAAAGCACCCCTGCCCGACCTTCTTATCACCGACGGTGGAAAAGGGCAAATGAGCGCCGTAAAAGAGGTGATAGACGAGCTTGGCCTGAACATCCCCATCGCCGGACTTGCCAAAGATGGCAAACATCGCACTTCCGAGCTATTGTATGGCTACCCTCCCCAGACCATCGGATTGAAACAGAACACCCCCCTCTTCCGACTGCTGACGCAGATTCAAGATGAAGTGCACCGCTTCGCCATTACCTTCCACCGCGACAAGCGCAGCAAACGGCAGATTGCCTCCGCACTGGACGAGATAAAAGGTATCGGTGAAAAGACGAAAAGTGCGTTGCTCAAGGAGTTCAAAAGCGTGAAGCGTATCCGCGAAGCATCTGCCGAGGAGCTTGCCGCCGTGGTGGGAGAAGCGAAAGCCAAAATCATCCAGACCTATTTCTCAGAGAAATAATGACTGATAAATCAGCCTGCAGAGCCATGCACACAACGAATTAATTCGTAACTTTGTCCCCTCAAAAAGACAAGAACAACATGAGAGTAGTGATACAACGTGCCGGACACGCTTCCGTCACCATCAACGGAACCTGCAAAGCCTCCATTGGAAAGGGCCTCATGATACTCGTAGGCATCGAAGAATCCGATGGAAAAGAAGATATTGACTGGCTTTGCAAGAAGATAGTCAACCTGCGCATTTTCGATGACGAAAACGGCGTAATGAACAAATCCATTCTTGAAGCAGACGGCGAGATACTGGTTATCAGCCAGTTCACCCTCCACGCCTCCACCAAGAAAGGCAACCGTCCCTCCTACATACGGGCAGCACGGCCGGAAATATCCGTCCCACTGTACGAACAATTCTGCCGGGAACTGAGTTTAGCATTAGGTAAAGAAATAGGTACCGGCGAATTTGGTGCCGATATGAAAGTAGAACTGATGAACGATGGTCCCGTGACCATCTGTATAGATACAAAAAACAAGGAATAATGACGTTAGAAGAAGCACAGAAACAAGTGGATTCCTGGATAAAGGAATACGGAGTGCGCTATTTCAGCGAACTCACCAATATGGCGATACTGACCGAAGAAGTGGGCGAACTCGCCCGCGTCATGGCACGCAAGTATGGCGACCAATCCTTCAAGAAAGGAGAAAAAGACAATCTCGACGATGAGATGGCAGATGTTCTTTGGGTACTTCTCTGCCTTGCGAACCAGACCGGAGTGAACCTGACAGACGCCTTCTGCCGCAACTTCGAGAAGAAAACCAGACGTGACCAGACAAGACATATCAATAACCCTAAATTGAAAGACCATGGAGAAGAATGAGCCTACCCAGAGTAAGTATGACGCCGCCCTGGCAAAGTACAACACCCAACTGGATGATGCGGAAATAGCTGCACAAGCTGCCAGAATCATTGCAGAGAAGGTACCGGCAAACAATACACCGGAGGTAAAGAAATTCCTGTTCAACTGCATCGACCTTACCACCCTGAAGAGTGAAGACAGCGATGAAAGCGTCATGAAATTCACCCAGAAAGTGAATAAATTCGACGAAGAGTTCCCCGACCTGAAGAATGTGGCAGCCATCTGTGTATACCCCAATTTTGCAGAAGTCGTAAAAGACACGCTGGAAGTGGAGGATGTAAAAATAGCTTGTGTATCAGCAGGTTTCCCCTCCTCCCAGACTTTCATTGAAGTGAAAGTGGCAGAAACTGCCATGGCACTGATGGAAGGCGCCGATGAAATAGACATCGTTATTTCGGTGGGCAAGTTCCTGGCTGGAGACTATGAAGGCATGTGCGAGGAGATACAAGAACTCAAAGCAACCTGCAAAGAGCACCACATGAAGGTAATCCTCGAAACCGGAGCTTTGAAGACGGTTTCGAACATCAAAAAAGCATCCATCCTTTCCATGTATTCGGGTGCCGATTTCATCAAGACTTCCACCGGCAAGCAGCAGCCTGCCGCCACGCCGGAGGCCGCCCTGGTTATGTGCCAGGCCATCAAGGAATATCACGAGCTGACGGGTATCAAGGTAGGCTTTAAGCCCGCAGGAGGAATCAACTGCGTGAACGATGCACTGATTTATTACACCATCGTCAAGGAAGTGCTCGGCGAAGAATGGCTGAACAACGAACTGTTCCGCTTGGGAACCAGTCGTCTTGCCAACCTGCTGCTTTCGGAAATCAAGGGCGAGGAAATGAAATTCTTTTAAGAGGAAGCTGCATTTACCTATAAATAAAGCCTGATGGAGTGGGTTCCATCAGGCTTTCTCATATTATCAACCGGAAACAGTTCCGTCATTTTTCCCGCTCTACCACATAATCCAGATACCCGGCTAGCGCTACTTTTACCTCCGTATCGGGCAAAGAAGCCAGCAAAGAAAGAGCCTTTTCCTTATAGTCATACATCACTTGCGAAGCATACTCTATACCACCATTCTGCTTGGTAAATTCGATTAAATGGGCTATTTCGCCAGGCGTTGCCTCCCCATTCTTTATCTTTACGGCAATTTCTTCCGCTGTTTTATCCTTCACGGTATTGAGCACATGAAGCGCAGGTAGAGTCAACTTCCCCTCCACCATATCATTTCCGGTAGGTTTGCCTATTTCCTTGCTCTCGGAGTAATCGAAAATATCATCCTTTATCTGAAAACAAAGCCCGATATATTCACCGAACAGACGCGCAGATTCCGCCTTTTCATCGCTGGCTCCCACCGAGAGAGCGCCCGCCTTCGTACAAGCTGCAAAGAGCACGGCCGTCTTCTTGCGGATAACGTCGAAATAGACTTCCTCGGAGAAATGGAGATTGCTGACGTTGGAAAGCTGCAGAAGTTCACCATCTGCCAAATCCTGCCCCAGGCAGGAGACGATGTCGATAATGTCATGGTTACGGGTCATGCCCACTTGCACCAACGCTGTTGCAAGCAGATAATCGCCTGCCAGTACGGCTACTTTATTATTGAAAATGGCATTAACGGAGAGTTGTCCACGGCGTTCAGTACTTTCGTCCACTACATCATCGTGCACAAGGCTGGCATTATGAAGAAGTTCCAACGCAACCGCAGCATGCAGGGTTGCAGGACATACCTTGCCAAAAAGCTTCGCAGCCAGAAGCACCAGAATGGGGCGCATCATCTTCCCGTTCTTCTGCCGGATATGCGCAATTACGCTGTTCAGCAAAAGGTTGGAACTGGAGAGGGTACTTTCAAAAAGCTTCTTGAAGTCCTCCAATTCCTCAGAAATCGGAGATTTTATCAATGATGAGTTGTCCATGCATCGCTATTTGCCTACAAAAATAGTAATAAAACGGTTAATACGGTATTTTTTTGTACTTTTACCATGAAAAAAAGGATTAAATGTATGAATTCAATCGATAAACTGTTTTTGCTCGATGCCTATGCACTGATATATCGAGCCTATTACGCGTTCATCAAGAACCCGAGAATCAATTCAAAAGGATTCAACACTTCGGCCATTCTGGGCTTTGTAAACACCCTGGAAGAAGTGCTCAAAAAAGAGAATCCCACACACATAGGAGTAGCCTTCGACCCGTCGGGCCCCACCTTCCGCCACGAGGCCTACGAACAATACAAGGCACAGCGCGAGGAGACGCCCGAGGCCATCCGCCTCTCCGTTCCTATTATAAAGGATATCATCCGTGCCTACCGCATCCCCATCCTCGAGGTAGCCGGTTATGAGGCAGACGACGTGATAGGCACGCTTGCCACCGAAGCCGGACGACAGGGCATCACCACCTATATGATGACTCCCGACAAGGACTACGGGCAACTGGTATCGGACAATGTTTTCATGTACCGTCCCAAGCACACCGGCGGATTCGAAATCATGGGTACGGAAGAGGTAAAGACGAAGTTCAGCATACAATCCACCGCACAAGTCATCGACATGCTCGGACTGATGGGCGATGCTTCCGACAACATCCCCGGCTGTCCGGGTGTGGGCGAGAAAACCGCACAGAAACTGGTTGCCCAATTCGGCAGCATCGAAAACCTTCTGGAACATACCGACCAACTGAAAGGCGCACTGAAAACGAAAGTGGAGACAAACCGGGAGATGATTGCTTTCTCCAAATTCCTTGCCACCATCAAAACGGATGTTCCCATCCGGCTCAAAATGGATTCGCTTGTCCGAGAAGAACCGAACGAAGAAGAACTCCGCAAGATTTTCGAGGAGTTGGAATTCCGCACACTCATCGACCGGGTACTCAAAAAGGGAAGCGGCAATTCGTCCTCCCCTACTCCAACCTCTCCGGTACCCGACCTCTTTGCCGGGACTCTGTTTGCCCAGCCGCAAACCTCCACTCCCGAAAACAGCGCCCCGATTCAAGGCGATTTGTTTGCAAATTTTGCGGGCGAGGGGACGGGCGTTTCTGAAAATTCAAACCTGACGCGGTTAGAAATGCTCGATGTAGACTACCAACTCATTGATACAGAAGACAAAAGAGCAGAAATTATTCAAAAGTTACTTACAAGCGAAATTCTCTCAATAGATACCGAGACTACCGGAACCGAGCCAATGGACGCCGAACTTGTAGGAATGAGCTTCAGCGATGCCGAAAACCGTGCATACTACGTACCCGTTCCCGCCGAACGAGAGGAAGTCTTAAAAATTGTAAACGAGTTCCGTCCCCTCTTCGAAAACGAGAAATCCATGAAGGTGGGACAAAATATCAAGTACGATATGATTATCCTCCAAAATTACGGCGTCCAGGTGAAAGGCAAACTTTTCGACACCATGCTCGCCCACTACGTGCTGCAACCCGAACTCCGGCACAACATGGACTATCTGGCGGAAATCTACCTGCACTATCAGACCATCCATATCGACAAGCTGATTGGAGCGCGGGGCAAAAACCAAAAGAACATGCGCGACCTTTCACCCGAAGATGTCTACCGTTATGCCTGCGAGGATGCGGACGTCACCCTCAAACTGAAAAACGTGCTGGAAAAGGAACTGAAGGAGCAAGGTGCCGAACATCTGTTCTACGAAATAGAGATGCCGCTCGTCCCCGTACTTGTCAATATAGAGAGCAACGGAGTGCTGCTCGACACGGAAGCCTTGAAGCAATCGTCCCAACACTTCACCGTCCGTCTGCAGGAGATTGAGAAGGAAATCTACGAGATGGCTGGCGAGACATTCAACATCAGCTCCGCCAAGCAGGTAGGCGAAGTGCTCTTCGACAAGCTGAAAATCGTGGAGAAGGCCAAAAAGACCAAGACCGGACAATACGTCACTTCCGAAGAGGTGCTGCAGAGCTACCGCAGCAAGCACGACATCATCGGAAAGATACTGGAATACCGCGGACTGAAGAAGCTGCTGAGCACCTATATAGATGCCCTACCCCAGCTCATCAACCCACGCACGGGACGCATCCACACCTCCTTCAACCAGGCAGTGACCGCTACCGGACGCCTCAGCTCCAGCAATCCCAACCTGCAGAACATCCCCATCCGCGACGAAGACGGAAAGGAAATCCGCAAGGCGTTCATCCCCGACACCGGCTGCGAGTTCTTCTCTGCCGACTACTCGCAGATAGAGCTGCGCATCATGGCACACCTCAGCGAAGATAAGAACATGATAGAAGCCTTCCTCAGCGGACACGACATCCACGCCGCCACCGCTGCCAAGATATATAAGATAGACATAAACGACGTAACCGCCGACATGCGCCGCAAGGCAAAAACGGCAAACTTCGGCATCATCTACGGCATCTCCGTCTTCGGGCTTGCCGAACGCATGGGCGTTTCCCGCCAAGAAGCCAAAGAGCTGATAGACGGCTACTTTGAAACCTACCCGCAAGTGAAGGAGTATATGGACAAAAGCATCCAGGTGGCACGCGAGCAGGGCTACGTGGAAACCATCTTCCACCGCAAGCGCTTCCTGCCGGACATCAACTCAAGAAACGGGGTGGTACGGGGCTATGCCGAACGGAATGCCATCAACGCTCCCATCCAGGGAAGTGCCGCCGACATCATAAAAGTAGCCATGGCACACATCTATCAGCGCTTCCAAGCTTACAATCTGAAAGCAAAGATGATTTTACAGGTCCATGACGAACTAAATTTCAGCGTTCCAGAGGCTGAAAAGGAACTTGTACAGAAAATCGTAATCGAAGAGATGGAGCAAGCATATCGCATGCAAGTACCTCTGAAAGCCGATTGTGGGTGGGGAAACAACTGGTTGCAGGCACACTAAACCACCCAATAACTTTATTTAACTTACAATCAGAAAGCAACAGAAGCAATCCTTTCGAAATACAGTTTGCTCATCAGAATATCCGGCAACCTCACTGCCGGATATTTTTTATTCACCAATCTTGCCAAAAAGAAAGCATACCGAAGCCCTCACTACTGACATATTGATAAAATTTAATATGATATTTATATTTATGTCAATTTAATACGTACCTTTGCAGCGAAATCAATGACATATTGATAGAAAATAGAAAGTTAAACTAAAAAAGACATAAAACCATGAAAGCAAAAGTATCTTTAAAAACAGTGATTGTTTCAGCACTTCTCTTAGTTTGCGGATTAAATGCCTCAGCCGACAATAAGAGCAACCTCATTTACAATTCGGAAGAAGTAAATGGCATGAAAGTGGCAGAGACCGTATACAAGATGGACGGAAACACGCTTGCCAACTATATGAAGTACAATTATAAGTACGACGACCAGAACCGCATGACGGAAAGCGAAGCCCTGAAATGGAACAGCACCAAGAATACATGGGGCAAGGACATGTGCATCCGCTATGCATACCAAGGCAAGACGATGACTACCACATACTACAAATGGAACAACAAGAAAGGCGAATACATACTGGTTCCCGAGATGACAGTAATCATGGACAACCCTAACATGTAATTGACAAACTCTCTCTTAAAGTAAGAAATCTTATTCCTAACAACAATAACCGAAACCTTTTATAAAAGAGCCGGAATGATTCGCACATTCCGGCTCTTTTATTATATCTTGAAAAACAAATCCTTTCCGTCAGATACCAATAACCTTACACGATTAGTATCCTGGATTGTTTTCTATAATGGCACTGTTTGTATCAATCTCACTTTGGGGAAGCGGCCAAAGTTCATCCTTTCCTTTGATATACTTCATCGTGTTATACACACGGAGATTCAGTGCTTTCCCATCCCAAGAACTACCCTCTGAATATGCCGGATGCCAGTTGTCATCAAATGAAGGCTTGGCATTGGACATAAGCCCTTTTTGATTGGGAGCATAAATCTTACCTGTCATCACTGTAGAAGCCATACCCCAACGACGGAGATCAAACCAACGAAAACCTTCATTACAAAGTTCAACAGTACGTTCGTAACGTAATGCCTTTCGGAGTCCGCTCTGCGAAGTAACTACCACATCGGGCATTCCTACACGATTACGAATTATATTGATGTCCGTTCGTGCTAACTCCAGATTGCCATCAGCCATTTCAATATTGGCTTCTGCCTCTATTAGATAAACCTCTGCTAAACGCATCAAGCCGCAATTAAGATCACTGGTTTCATGGTTGGAGATTGCAGCTCTTTCCAACTCGGCTATATCCAAATATTTCCTCCAGAGATATCCAGCAGGACCTTTAGTGCCATTGGCACCGTATACGCCCTTGGTTCCCTGTGACTCCATGTTTGTCACGTCCTTGCCCGTGCTATAGTCGTGAATCTTTTTACTGGTAGTGGAAGTCTGGAATTCTAGATTGAATATGCGTGAACCAGGTCGCAAACAGAAAAGATCCAGACGAGGGTCCCGGTTTTGCCAAGGGTTCTGCCAGTCATACAGAGAAGATTCCGTAATCGATTTGCCATCCTTGCATTGAAACATATCAACAAATGTTTGTGTAGGACCAAAATAGGCGCATCCTCCCAGTGTACGTGGAGCCATGTAATATGCCTCCTTGGTTTTATTACTGGATATTACCGCATCATACTGCACGGACCAGAGCCACTCATTGCTTGCCTCACCGTCATAACCAAACAGAGCCGTCTGACCGGTTGGCTCTCCTGCCTCATGACTTTCTCCACAATACTGTGTATTGATGGATTCCAATTCAAAGCCTGCCTCCTTAGCCAAATTCAAGGCTTGTTTGGCCGAACTGGCAGCCAAGTCATACTTTTTCCAATTCAAGGCAATACGGGCACGTAACGCATACGCTGCTACCCGTCCGATGCGTGCACTGCCATAGCTTTCTGCTTTATGGCGGAGTGGAAGGTTAGCCAAACACTCGTCGCTAAGATCCGAAAGCAGATTCTCTACAATGGTCTCTCTCGGTGTACGTGGGGTCTGGCTGTCATTTATACCCGCTGTGTGGACCACATACGGCAAGTCTCCATAGTGCTGGCAAGCTTGATCATAACAGAATGCCCGTATGCACAGCAGCTCTGCCCGTATACTCTCTATATCCGTATCAGAGGCTGTGCCACGCAGATTATCCAGCGCATCGAGAAGCTGGTTGATACGTGCCACGGTCTTATACACGCAATTATAAAGCTTGTTTGCCACCGCGTTTTCAGCAGAAGCTCCGGAGGTGATTAATTCCGTATACATAGCCGTGTTGACACGTGTAGCACCAATATCGGTAATATTGTCTGTCACCTTCCACCAGGTGGTGGTGCTGGCACTATAAGCTGTCAGAGATGAGTAAACAGCGTTCAAACCGAAATTCGCCTCTTCCATACTCGAAGGATAAGAGGAAGAAGACGGTGAAGTGAGTGGTTCAAGGTCGAGTGAACAAGCACCGAGACCTAATAGAGACAGCGAAAGGAGTGCTGTATAAATATTGTTTCGTTTCATATCATTTTTTCTTTTTATGTCTTCTTGAATACAGACGGTTTCCCTATTCCGGCTAATCAGAATTTGATGTCAACGCCAAAAGTGAAGGCTTTCGTCTGGGGATAATTGTTTGCCGCACCCAGAGATACCCCATCTGTTGCTGATGCGTTATAGTTGACTTCGGGGTCATAGCCATCCCAAAAGTCAGTAAAAGTCAAGAGATTCTCAGCATTGGCATAAATGTAGGCAGACTTCAGTCCGATGGCTTTCATCCACTTGGAGGGCAGGTCGTAACCCAGCTGCAGGTTCTTCAGACGCAGGTAAGCGGCACTCTTCATCCAGAAGGATGATGTATAGGTGTTGTTACTGCTCTTATAAGAGAGGCGAGGCGTGGATGCATCATGATTCTGCTCCGTCCAATAGTCAAGGTGTTCCTTGCGGTAGGTTCCTCCCTGATAGCAAGGCATCACGTAGTAGGAATTGAGATAACCGTCGGCCTTGCCAACTCCTTGCAAGAAAGCCGAAAGACGAATTCCTTTGTATCCCACTCCTAAATTAAAGCTATAACTATAGCGTGGAACTGTACTTCCGATAATCGTCTTGTCATCTGTAGTAATTTTGTTGTCTCCGCTGACATTCCGGTATTTCAGGTCACCGGGATATACGGTTGTACCGAATTGGGGACAGTTGGCATTGATTTCGTCCGCTTCTTCTTGTGAATTGATGAAACCGTCGCATATCAATCCGTAAATGGAGTTAATGGAAGACCCCTCTTGGTTACGAATATCACCGCTTGTGCTGCTTGTGCCCCGCATGTCGGTGATGGTGTTTTTCACGTCGCTCAGCGTAAGGGCGGCATCCAGCGAAAAGTCCCTCGTCAGCTTCTTGCTGTAGCCTACGCTTAGCTCCCATCCCTGGTTTCTTACCTTGCCGGCATTCTGGAAGGGAGCACCCATACCAATGTGGTTGGGGATGTCCAGCTTCATCAGGATACCATCCGTTATCTTCCTATACCAGTCGGCAGTGATGTTGATACAGCCGAACAGTGAAAGATCTATGCCTAAGTCAGTCATGGTAGAAGTCTCCCATGTAAGGTCCCTATTGGAGAGCGAGGTAACAGCAGAGGTCGTGTAAAGATTACCTCCCATAGATATAGAGCCCGTAGAGAGTTGCTGAGTAGTGGGATAATAGGAACTTCCGATATTCTGGTTGCCCAGTTTGCCCCAAGAGGCACGTAATTTCAGATTATCCACTCTATCGCGTATAGATTCCATAAAGGGTTCCTCGCTGATGCGCCATGCTGCAGAGAATGAAGGGAACACGCCATATCGGTTACCCTCTGCAAATCTGGAAGAACCGTCGGTACGGATATTGGCCTCCACAAGGTAGCGTTCCTTGTAGTTGTAATTCAAGCGGCCAAAGAAGGAGTTGATGGCCCATTGGTACTCCCCTCCTCCATTGTTCATGTTCTCAATGTTACCGGCATCAATTTGGTCATATTGAGGGAAGTTGAATACTTGACGATAGGCAGAAAGAGTCTTTTCTGTATAGGTCTGACACTCCATACCTGCCATTACTTTGAAGTAGTGGTCATCCAGCTGTTTCTCATAGTTGGTCAGTGCCTGTGTGTTCCAGTAGAAGTAACGATAGGCCGATTCTGTAAGCGAGTTGTAGGTTTCGCCGCTCTTGAAGCTGGTAGTACCTTCCGGGTCACCATACGTGGTGACAGAATTCTTATAGTTATGGTTATTCTTGGTGATATAACGTGGAGTGGCTTGAACTGACACATTCCATCCATCGAGAATCTTATAGGTCAGAGCCATCGCCATGGTAGCACGGATAACATTGTTTTTCACAATACCGCCTTCACGCAACAACAGCACGGGGTTATTGCCCATCAGACCATTTGCCCCATTATAAAGACCAGTAGTAAATTGATTGACAATGTTCGGGGTTCGGGTGTTCATATAATTGAAGGCATGTCCTTCGTAGGGAGAACTATTTTTATTGGCATTGCTTACTTGTATGTCAAACTTCATGTCCAGACGGTCGCTAAGCTTGATGTCCATATTGTTGCGTACAGAGATTTTACGGTAAGAGGAATTGACCACTATACCCGTCTGGTCCAGATACCCTATAGAAGTAAGTGTCTTGATACGTTCTGATGAAGAAGTCAGAGTAAGCGTATGCCCATGGTTGAATCCGTTTTCTGTAAGAATCAAGTCCTGCCAGTCTGTATTAGGATAGATGTCCGGGTCAGTAGCCATGCCAGCCACATATTCCCTTATATATTCATCACTATAGGGCAGGTCGGATCCGTCGTTACCTGCTGCCACATTTTCCAATTGCATATATTCCAATGCATCCACTTTTTGAGGAAGCATCGTTGCGCCTTGGAATCCAAAATATCCTTTATAGGATATGCTGAACTTGTCTTGACTGCCACCCCGTTTGGTAGTCACCAGAATGACACCATTGGCAGCACGTGAGCCATAGATGGATGCAGATGCAGCATCTTTCAAGACGGACACTGACTCGATGATGTTAGGATCCACTTCATCTATGGTTCCTTCTACGCCATCGACCAACACCAACGGGGCGGCACTATCACCACCGAAGGTTCCGATACCACGTATACGTATATGACCGCCATTGCCGCCTGGCTCACCGCTCTGTGTAGTGACAGTTACACCTGCAGCCATGCCTTGCAGAGCCGAAGATACGTTTGATACTCGACGGCTTGCAAGCTTCTCGCTGTTAAGCGAAGAAACCGAGCCTGACAGATTAACCTTCTTGTTAGTGCTATAACCTACCACTACCACGTCGTTAAGCAATTGTGAGTCTTCATCCAGTACCACATGAATGAAGTTCTCCCCTGCAGTCTTCAGCTTGAGGGTACGGAAGCCGATGTAGGATACGATGAGTTCCGCGTCTTCGATGGTTTCAAAATTGAAGTTGCCGTCCACATCGGTAATGGTTTTCTCGGGAGAATGGGTCACTTGAATTGTAGCACCGGGAAGTGGATTATTGAACCGGTCCACCACTTTACCTTTGACGGGTTTCAGTGAAGCTGCGACTACATTCAACGAAACAAGCAGCCCACATACACACACAAAGGATTTAATCATTCTTGTTTTCATTAGTTTCTATGATGATTTTAATTTCGGCTGCAAAAGAATGGATGCTGTATTACAGACTTGTGTCACTTCTGTGATTTTGATATGACACCGGATGAGAGCCCGACATATGTAACTTGAACGTAACCCCATAGAAACGACGAAGTAATTTCACTCACCTATTTTTGCTCTCAATTCAAACAACAAATAATTGAAAGAGAAAAGCAATGAACAAAAAGAACATTTTTTACGCCGCATTGCTGCTTATGGCAATAGGGGCAGAAGCTAAAGAGATTAAAGGCAAAGTCATGGCCGACGGCAAGGGGCTGGCCAAAGTTGTAGTAACCGATGGCACCGCATTCGCTCTTACCAGTGAAGACGGAAGCTATATGATTGATGCTGATGAGAAGGCCCACTTTATCTATGTAGTGACACCTTCAGGCTATATGGCTCCTTGCAACGGGGGTACTCCCGTCTTCTATAAGACTCTGAACGAGAACAGCCACGATTTCCAGCTCCATCGCTGGGGAACAGTAGGAGGCAAATACGCCATGATGGCAGCAGCCGATACACAACCGCGCGGAGAGAACGCATTCCATCGGCTTGAAACGGAAGCTTTCCCCGACCTCAAGCAAGTGGGCTTTGAATATATGAGCCAGAATATTCCTGCTTTCGCCATCTTCTTGGGCGACATCTTATGGGATAACCTGGAAATGTTTCCCCACATCAAGCAAGAGATAGCAAAGATCCAAATTCCCATCTATCCGGTTATCGGCAACCACGACCACGACAAGGAGGTGAGCGACGATGATGCCAGTGCACATCTTTATCGGCATTTCTTTGGACCCACTTACTATGCGTTCAATGCTGGAAAAGACTATTATATCGTTTTGGACAATATCCTTTATAAAGGAAACAAGAAGTATGAAGTGGGGCTCAATGATCAGCAGCTCAATTGGGTGAAGAGCTATCTGCAGTACGTCCCCAAAGGGGCTCATCTGTTTGTTTGCATGCATGCTCCGGCATACTTCTATAACGAGAACTACAAGTTGGGACGCGTAGCCGAGTTACTCGACCTTTTCGAGGGTTATAAGGTAGATATTCTCAGTGGTCACACTCATGTACAATGCAACACACAAATCAGAAACAACATTCGTGAGTACAATATCGCCTCCATCGGAGGCGCGTGGTGGTTATGGGACGGCATCTATAGCAAAGACGGTACCCCTATTGGCTACCAAGTATTCGAATCCGGCAAGAACGGAATTGCAAATTATTTCAAGTCATTAGGACATGACCGTGACTATCAGTTCCGTTACTATCCCGTGGGTACAGTACCCGGCCATGAAGACGAACTCTGCGTCAAGGTATGGAATTGGGATAACCGCTGGAAAGTGGAATACTACGAAGACGGGAAGTTGAAAGGCGAAATGAAGCAGTATAAAGGCATGGATCCTGATTATGATTTCTTCCTGCAGCGCAAAGCTGTCACAGAGGGAAAGGATATGAAGGAACGTGGTCGCCAAGCTAACAAGAATGCTTATTTCTTTTTCTCTACAAAACCGAGCGATAAAGCAAAGAAAATAAAAATCGTGGTGACTGACGCCAACGGGAAAAGCTACGAGCAGTCTTTGGAACATTAAGTAAACAGACAGATAGTAATCGGTACCTGATTATGAGCCATTCCCTGCTCCTCGTTATTCAGCTATCGGTTATTATTCGTACCTTTACCCGAAAAAGGAATGCCACATGATACCCAAGCCCCTCATTACCTACATCGAGACAGCAATCATCCCCCGTTACAAGGAGTTTGACAAAGCACACAACCTCTCACACGTCCGCACCGTCATCGAAGAAAGCCTTGCCCTCGCCCGGCAATATCCCGAAGCGGACGAACGCCTGGCATACGTCATTGCCGCCTACCATGACACGGGACTGTGCCGCGACCGCGCCACCCACCACCTTGTCTCCGGCGAGATACTGATGGCGGACTCTACCCTGCGGCAATGGTTCTCCGACACGGAAATCCTCCTCATGAAAGAAGCCGTAGAAGACCACCGCGCCTCTACAGACCACGAACCTCGTAGCATCTACGGCAAGATTGTTGCCGAAGCGGACCGTATCATCGACCCGGACATCACCCTGCGCCGCACCGTGCAGTACGGATTGAAACAGAATCCTGCCGCCGACAAGGAGTGGCACTACCAGCGGTTCCATCAGCATCTCATGGCAAAATATGCACCCGGCGGTTATCTGAAGCTCTGGTTTCCCGAGGGCAAGAATGCGGAACAGCTGAAGAAGCTCCAAGCCATTATCGCAGACGAAGGACAGCTGCGGCAAGTTTTCAACCGAATATTCGAGGAGGAAAAGTAATAGCGGTATCAATGAAGCATATGCCCCATTTCATTTCCGACTATGGAAACGGTTTGTTTCCTATAATGGAACAGAGTGTTCTCTATAAGGAAACAAAGTGTTTCCTATAACGGAACAAATCGTTTTATCCCGTCGAAACAAGTCGTTTCATACAAGAGAAACAATCTGTTCCGACGGGGTGTAACAAAGTGTTCAGTACTGTGAACTAATACAATAGCTCTATTTAGAAGGTCTCACAAGATAAGTATCCGCCTCCATAAGTATAAAGACTTATGGGCGTGCCAACATGAGGAAATCATAAAACTCACAGATGGACTGGCCTTCGGTTTCTGATTCGAAGACAAAGAAGAGCGGCTGCTTTCCCTTATGCAGCTTTGCCGGAATAGAGAGCGGAGCATAGAACTCTCTGCAAGTGCTGCCAGCCTTCACATCCACAAGTCCTATCTCTACACCGCCTTTTGTTGTCCAAGGGCTACCCAGCATGATGCGGATGCGTCCGTCGGTATCTTCAGCCTTCAACCTTAACTGCATCTGCAAAGACTTATCTCGCGGAACGGCATTCATATTCAAGTATTTATATCCTACAATCGACCCACTTGTATTATTCACCACCGGAGCGAACGGGATTTTGTGGTTGTTATCGCCGGCATAGGGATTATTATCCCGGTACACAGGCCGGATGTAAGACCCCGTGTAGACATAATGGGGATAGACCTCTTTGATACCTCCGGGATTGGTGTGCCAACAAGCCAACCCGGCCGAGATGCGCTGCATAGGATTGAGCCCTTCAAGAAGGAAACCCTCAGAGTTGAATTCCCCGCGCGAAATCACGACTTTCCCACCTTTTCCTTTTTCCACCTTTACATCAATGGCCGACACCATAGCCTGGCGTGCATAGCAATCAGTACCTATCTGGCGATGATAGAACACGTACCATTGCCCTCCTATCTTGCAGATACTGCCATGCGTATTTCCACCGGGCATGGCCGAAGCTATCACATTGCCTTTTTCATCATACTCGCGCGCACGGGCATCGATGATTGTTCCGCCATAGGTCCAGGGACCCAGAGGATGCTCGCTATAAGCGTATGCCAGCGTATAGTTGCTGGCGTTCGGCAAGCCATCTTCACCCTCAGCGGTAGTACGGCTATAGATAAACACATACTTATCCTCAATCTTGCGGATGGAGGATGCCTCAAAGAAGCGGAATATACCTTCCTGCCGATAGCCTGAAATCATGTTCTCCACCACTTCGGTACCCGGCTTTACCGTGCACATGGTAGCAGGGTCCAACTCCGCGCCATGCGAAATGCCAAATCCCCAATAACCATACACACGTCCATCATCATCGACAAACACTGCGGGGTCGAATCCCAAACAACCGAAAGTCTCGCGAGGACGTTCCTTGTTCCAATTGCATACTGTAAACGGACCATCGGGACGGTCGCTTTTGGCAATCATGGAATTGCGTCCACTACCTTGATTATTCGGAAAGAGGTAATAAGTTTTCTTACCATCGGTATCGGTAGTTACTGTCACGTCAGGGGCAAAAAGCACGTCGTCGGTTCCATCAGCATTCAGTTTATACAGCTCGGGCGACTCATTGACTTTAAATATCACGCCGTCATATCTCCAACGGGTCAGGTCCTCTATGGGTGCCGACCACACCACTTGGTCACGTCCGCAATACATCCACTTGAGATTGTCGTGCGAACCATAAATATAGACACGGTACTTGCCGGGACAGTCAGGATCCTCAAACACATAGGGCTCACCATCAGGAATAAATTCCCAAAGCGGCAGATAAGGATTCTGTGCAGATAATGTAAAAGACAAGCTGATGAGACATGATAAAATCATCAGAATTTTTCTTACTTTGTTTTTCATAATCGCATTGATTTATAGAATGATACTTAAATTATAATTGCGACAAAACTATCAATTTATCGTTTCATCGTCATGCTTTTAATGCAAATTAACACGTTCAATACGAATTTCTAAATACCGTTCCGGCGGCTCTCCCATCTCCTCCTTTCTTCGTTGGTGTATGCAAAAATCAGCTATTTTTCAGTAAGTTTGTCCGGTTTGCACTATCTTTGCTTAAAAAAGCGAAGATAGGCTGCACCTCAGCATAAAAAATGAACGAGTTCATTTTATTCTGCATTCGGTTTGCACTATCTTTGCATCCAATTAACTGAACAATAACTAAAAAAACAAGATAACACTATGGCATTAAAAGCTGGTATCGTGGGCCTTCCCAACGTAGGAAAATCCACTCTTTTCAACTGCTTGAGCAGCGCAAAGGCACAAGCGGCAAACTTCCCGTTCTGTACAATCGACGCCCAAATGGGGCAAGTGTCCGTACCCGACGAACGACTGACGAAGCTCGCCGAGCTGGTTCACCCGGGGCGTATCGTACCTGCCGTGTGCGACATCGTCGACATTGCCGGACTGGTGAAGGGCGCCAGCAAAGGTGAAGGACTCGGCAACCAGTTCTTGGGCAACATCCGCGAGTGCGACGCCATCATTCACGTGCTGCGCTGCTTCGACAACGGCAACATCGTCCACGTGGACGGTTCGGTGAACCCCGTGCGCGACAAGGAAATCATCGACACAGAGCTGCAACTGAAGGACCTCGACACGGTGGAAAACCGCATCAAGCGTGTAGAGAAGATTGCCAAAGTGGGTGGCGACAAGGCGGCAAAGATAGAGTACGAACTCCTGCTCCGCTACAAGGATGCCCTGGAACAAGGACAAAGCGCCCGCACCGTCATCCCACAGAACGACGACGAGGAACAATGTGCCAAGCAGATGTTCCTGCTCACCACCAAACCTGTGCTCTACGTCTGCAACGTGGATGACGTCAGTGCCGCCAGCGGCAACCAGTACGTAGAGCAGGTGCGCGAAGCCATTAAGGGCGAGGATGCGGAACTCATCATCATCTCCGCCCAGACCGAAGCCGACATCGCCGAACTGGAGACATACGAAGAAAAGCAGATGTTCCTCGAAGACCTGGGACTGAAAGAGAGCGGTTGCAACCGTTTGATTAAAGCTATCTACAGCCTGCTGAACCTCGAAACCTTCATCACTGCCGGAGAGATGGAAGTAAAGGCATGGACCTATCGCAAGGGATGGAAAGCACCGCAATGCGCCGGCGTTATCCATACGGATTTCGAGAAAGGGTTTATCCGGGCAGAGGTCATCAAGTATGAGGATTATATCAAGTATGGCAGCGAAGCAGCCGTGCGCGAAGCCGGAAAGTTGGGTGTGGAAGGCAAGGAGTATGTGGTGCAGGATGGGGACATCATGCACTTCAGGTTCAATGTGTAATGATATTCATTCCAGATGGCAATGTACTTTCTTTGTACATTGCCATTTTCTAATAAACTCCATACAATAACAATATGAAACAGATTATCTTCCTTTTATTCTTATTGTCCTGTACTGCCGTTTATGCACAACAGCAAGACTCAGTAACCATTCACGGACGGGTGACTGATTACAACGGACAGCCGATAGACAGTGCCAGTGTCTGGTGGCAAAACCCGCAGTTCAATGACATCATAGAAGCCATAACCGACAAAGACGGGCATTACACGGCCCGTATACCCAAAGGGAAATATCAAAGTGCAGCCTCTATTTATCTGCCCTCCTATGCGCACATTGCCATGAAAAGCGGGCTGCCCGAGACTGAACACCGCCTGGAGTTCTGGGCCTGGGATTTCATCGCCGACCGCGACACTACACTCGACATACGTTATCATCGTATGGAAGCTTATGGCCTGCGTGCTTTCTGCATCCCCGGAGCCATGCCTACTTATCAGATATACGTCCGTCCCATGAGCTTGACACGTACCTACCAATGGATGAAAGAAACAAAGCCCGAGTCATTGGTACACGGTGAAAACCTGAGTGACATTGAGCAACAAGAACAAAACAAAGAAGCCAGAGAATGCCAGATGGCTCCCCGCCCCGGGCAACTGAAAGTCACCGTCTGGATAGACGGCGAGAAAGTCCCCGTGCTGATGAAGCAGGAAATAAAAGAATATTTCGACAGCAACGAATATGGCAACGCCTATCTATTGACAGTAGACATGCCCAAGCATCCCAAAAAAGACCTTCCCTACCGTATCTTCAAAGTAGAGCTGGAAGACATGGAAAACGGTGACCGGGGCGAAGGGCTTTACTATATGGAAAAGGAAAACTACGTTCAATAAACCATACACAACAAATGGCAAACAGTAATCTGAAATACCTCATAGCAGGTACCGGCGGCGTAGGCGGAAGCATCGCCGCCTTTCTTTCATTATCCGGCAAAGACGTCACTTGCATTGCACGTGGCGAACACCTTGCCGCCATACGCGGGAACGGTCTGCAACTGCACTCCGATTTGAAAGGTGAACATTGTCTGAAAGTGGCGGCATTTACCGCAGAAGAATTCCAAGGCAAAGCGGATGTTATCTTCGTCTGCGTCAAAGGTTATTCCGTAGACTCCATTACGGAACTCATCAAACGTGCCTCACACGAGCGTACAGTGGTAATCCCCATCCTGAATGTTTACGGAACCGGTCCCCGTATCCAGCGGTTGGTCCCCGGCGTCACGGTGCTCGACGGCTGCATCTACATCGTAGGATTCGTATCCGGACGGGGAGAAATCACGCAGATGGGAAAGATTTTCCGGCTCGTCTACGGAGCACACCGCAGCACGATTGTTTCCCGTGAAACATTGGAAGCCGTGCAACGCGATTTGCAGGAAAGCGGCATCAAAGCCGACATCTCCGACGACATCGACCGGGACACATTCGTCAAGTGGTCGTTCATCTCCGCTATGGCAGTCACCGGAGCCTACTATGACGTGCCTATGGGCGAAGTACAGAAACCGGGGAAGGTGCGCGATACCTTCATCGGACTGTCACAAGAGAGCGCAGCTTTGGGCCGAAAATTGGGTATAGAATTCAAGGAAGACATCGTGGAGTACAACCTCAAAGTAATAGACAAACTCGCCCCTGAAAGTACCGCCTCCATGCAGAAAGATATGGCCAAAGGACATCAAAGCGAAGTACAAGGCTTGTTGTTCGACATGATTACGGCTGCAGAGGAACAAGGGATTGAGGTGCTGACGTATAGGATGGTGGCGGAGAAATTCAAATAAACTGCCACGATGAACTGCCAAACGAGATAATTTCATACCTTTGTCCCGAACAACCCCGTAATTCAGTAATTTAATTCTTCATAAATATGTTATCATTACTCACCATCAACTGGAATCCCGACCCCGAACTGTTCAAGTTCTTCGGCATATCCATCCGCTACTACGGACTGTTATGGATTATCGGTCTTGCTCTTGCCTACTTCATCGTGCAACGCCAGTATAGCGACCGCAGAATAGACGAAAAGAAATTCGAACCTCTCTTCTTCTATTGCTTCTTCGGCATACTGATAGGCGCACGACTGGGCCACTGCATATTCTACGACTGGGCCTACTACCAGGACCATTTCCTCGAGATGATTCTCCCCATAAAAATCCTGCCGGACGGCAGTTGGAAGATGACGGGCTACACCGGCCTTGCCAGCCACGGCGGCACGCTGGGCCTGATTATCGCCCTTTGGATGTACTGCCGCAAGACGAAGATGCACTACATGGACGTGCTCGACATGATAGCCGTTGCCACTCCCATCACCGCCTGCTGCATCCGCCTTGCCAACCTGATGAACTCCGAAATCATCGGCAAACCGACCGACGTGCCCTGGGCATTCATCTTCGAGCGCGAAGACATGCTGCCCCGCCATCCGGCACAGCTCTACGAAGCCATCGCCTACTTCATCTTCTTCCTGGGGATGGTCTGGCTATACAAACGCGGACAGAAGAAACAAGAGACCAAGCTCGAAACAGATTTCAGCACCACCAAGCGGAAATCAACCACCGTGCAGGCCGAAGCCTCCCTGCCCTATCACCGCGGTTTCTTCTTCGGACTCTGCCTGACGGAGATTTTCACCTTCCGTTTCTTCATCGAGTTCCTGAAAGAAAACCAGGTGAACTTTGAGGACAGCATGACGCTGAACATGGGCCAGTGGCTCAGTATCCCGTTTGTGATTATCGGGGTATATTTCATGTGTTTCTACGGGAAGAAAGCTTCCAAATAAACATTTCAGCCCTACATAAGCAACATACCCACCCCTTTCATCTGTGTGGATTTCTCTACTTTTACGGCATCGAAACAGTAACCGTAAATCATATATTTATCATGAAAGAGAAACAACTGATGAAAGGGGCAGCTTTTATGCTGCTAGCAGCAACTGCCATCCCGCCCGCACATGCCCAACTGAAAACAAATGCCGGCGTGCAATACCTGCTTTCCCAGTCGAAAGACATGAGCCAGGATTTTCTGGACCTCAGCAACACCTATTTCTTTGCCGACAGCCTGGTATCGTTCGACACCTCCACCGGCAAGGGGACTGTCCAGTGGAAACGCCAGCAACTGATGCCCCGCCAGGCATTCAATGCAAACACCTACCTGCACCAGCCCCTCCAGTCGCTGGACTTCCCGGAGACGGCCTACGACAACAATCCACAACTGACGTTCACCGTCGAACCGGTCAGCGAACGTACCCTCCGCATCCATATGCTTACCTCGCCCATCGTACCGAAAGAAGATGCCGATGACCCCATGCTCATAGGAAAGCCTGCCGACGGACGCTCCTTCTGGAAAGCCGAGAAGACGGATAAAGGTACCCTGTACACCTCCCGATACGGCAGCCTGCTCATCGAGAATTACCCCTGGCGCCTGGTGCTGAAAGATGCCGACGGACGCCTGCTGACACAGACTCGTTGCTGGAGCGACAACGACTCCACACAGGTCAAGGTACCTCCATTCAGCTTCATCAAGCGCGGCTCGGACAACTCACGCAGCATCAATCCCGTATTCAGCCTCGCGCCAAACGAGAAAATCTACGGTTGCGGCGAGTCCGCCACCGCACTGAACAAGGCCGGGCAGAAGGTCAACCTCTTTGTCACCGACCCGCAGGGCCCCGAAACCCCGGACATGTACAAGCCTATCCCCTTCTTTTTCAGTAACCGCGGCTATGGCATGTTTATGCACACTTCCGCCCCCGTGACCTGCGACTTCGGCTGCTCCTACATCGGAGCCACCAAACTCTTTATGGCAGACGAAGCGATGGACATCTTCATCTTCCTGGGTTCGCCGAAGGAGATGCTGAGCGAATACACCGCACTGGTAGGACGGCCCGAAATGCCCCCTTTGTGGAGCTTCGGCACCTGGATGAGCCGCATCACCTACTTCAGCGAAGCAGAGGGCCGCGATGTAGCCCGGAAACTGCGTGAGAACAAGATACCGAGCGACGTCATCCACTTCGATACCGGTTGGTTCGGCGTGGACTGGCAGTGCGACTACGCCTTTGCCGCCGACCGCTTCGACAATCCCCGGCAGATGCTCACCGACCTAAGGTCACAAGGCTTCCGCACCTGCCTCTGGCAACTCCCCTACTTCACTCCGAAAAACAAGTTCTTCCCCGAGCTGGTGGAACGCGGTCTGTACGTACGCAACGGTAAGGGGCAGCTCCCCTACGAGGACGTGGTGCTGGACTTCACCAACCCCGAAACCGTGAAGTGGTATCAGGAAAAACTCGGCAATCTGATTGAAATGGGTGTAAGCGCCATCAAAGTAGACTTCGGCGAAGGTGCCCCGCTGGATGCCATCTATGCCAACGGCCGTAGCGGACTGTACGAACACAACCTCTACCCGCTGCGCTACAACAAAACCGTGGCCGACATCATCAAGAAGCTGCACGGCGAAAACATCATCTGGGCACGCTCTGCATGGGCAGGCTCACAACGCTATCCGCTGCACTGGGGCGGTGATGCCGCCACCACCGAAACCGGTTTCGAGGGAACCGTCCGCAGCGGTCTCTCCATCGGATTGAGCGGGTTCTGCTTCTGGAGCAATGACATAGGCGGCTTCGTGACCCAAAGCCCCGAAAGCCTCTACCGCCGCTGGCTGCCCTTCGGCTTCCTCACCAGCCACAGCCGCGTGCACGGAGCACCTCCCACTGAGCCGTGGTACTACGGGAAAGAGTTCACAGACTATTTCCGCCGTTGCGCCGAGCTGAAGTACAAACTGATGCCCTATGTATACGCACAATCCAAAGAGTGCACCGAGAACGGCTGGCCGATGCTCCGCGCCCTGCTGCTGGAGTATCCCGACGACCCGGGTGCATGGCTGGTAGAGGACGAGTACATGTTCGGTTCCAATCTCCTCGTGGCACCCATGCTCGAAGAGGGCAGCGGACGGGATGTCTACCTCCCCGGACGGCAGAAATGGATAGACTACCAGACCGGAAAGGTGTATGCTCCGGGATGGAACCATATCGAGTGCGGCACCCTGCCTATCGTCATTCTTGTAAAGGACGGTTCGGCCATCCCCCATATCCCCGTGGCACAATGCACAGACCAGATGAAATGGGACAAGATTACGTGGAAGAAGTATCTGGCAGACGAAAAGAAAGCTGAAGGATTGCTCTGCCTGCCGCAGGACGGACGGTTACAACGGATATCAATCCCATAACCGGTATATCAAACACATTAAACCCTAATACCCCATGCGAAACAAGTTATTGTTCCTCGCCTTGCCCCTGCTATTCGGCTTACAGGCAAGCGCACAACACATACAAGCCTTTCAAGATACCACGCTCACCGACGAACAGCGCGTGGAACATCTTCTTTCCATCCTGACATTGGATGAAAAGATAAACCTTCTTTCCACCGACCTCGGTGTCCCCCGCCTCAACATTCCCCGTTGCGGACACTACGAAGGACTGCACGGGCTGACCCTCGGCGGGCCTGCCATGTGGGGCGGACGCCAAAGAACGGAAGACGGGAAAGTAGTCCCCACAGACTGCCCCACCACCATATTCCCCCAATCCTACGGTCTGGGCTCCACATGGGACACCGATTTGGTGCAGAAAGTAGCGGAACAAGCCGCTGAAGAAGCCCGCTACTACATGCAGACCACCGGTAACAAGCGTCATGCCCTCGTGATGCGCGCTCCGAATGCCGACCTTGCCCGCGACCCGCGCTGGGGACGTACCGAGGAGAGTTTCGGAGAAGATGCTTTCCTCACCGCCCAACTCACCATTGCCAGCGTACGCGGCCTGCAAGGCAATCATCCCCGCTACTGGAAAACTGCCTCTCTGATGAAACACTTCCTTGCTAATAGTAACGAGGACGGACGGGACAGCACTTCCTCCGACTTCGACACGCGGCTGTTCCATGAATACTACGCTTATCCTTTCTATAAAGGCATCACCGAGGGAGGCAGCCGTGCCTTCATGGCCGCCTACAACAGTTGGAACGGCATCCCCATGTCCATCCATCCCTGCCTCGAAGAGATTACCCGCAAGCAGTGGGGCAACAACGGTATCATCTGTACGGACGGCGGTGCCCTGAAACTGCTGATTGAAGCGCACAAGAGTTTTCCGAGCTTTGCGGAGGGTGCTGCTGCCGTAGTAAAAGCCACCACAGGACAATTTCTCGACGCATACGTTCCTTACGTCAAGGAAGCTCTGGAAAAGGGATTACTGACCGAAGTCGACATCGACAAGGCTATCCGCGGGAACATCTTCGTCGCCCTCAAGCTCGGCTTGCTGGACGGGGACAACTCCCGTAACCCTTATCTCTCTATCGGAAAGAACAGTACGGAGACACCGCCTTTCATGACAGCAGAAGCCCGCAGGCTGGCACGGGAAGTCACCGCCAAGTCTGTGGTGTTATTGAAAAACAAGAATCTCCTGCCACTCGATGCCGGAAAGCTGCGTAAAATAGCCATTATAGGCCCGTATTCGGACAAAATCGTGCAAGATTGGTATAGTGGTACCCCGCCTTACGAAACAACGATTCTGAGTGGCATACGCAATGCTGTGAAAGAAGGAACCGAAATCATCCACGCCGAAGACAACCGCATGGGCCAGGCAGAAAAGGCTGCTGCAGCCGCCGACGTTGCCATCGTGTGTGTAGGAAACCATCCTTACGGCACGCGTGCGGACTGGAAGTTCTCTCCCGTCCCCAGTGACGGCCGCGAAGCCGTGGACCGCAAATCGCTGATGCTGCCCGATGAAGACTTGGTGAAGCTGGTGCTCAAGGCCAATCCCAATACCATACTGGTGCTCGTCAGCAGCTTCCCCTACACCATCAACTGGAGCCAGGAGCACGTGCCTGCCATCGTCCACATCACCCACTGCAGTCAGGAGCAGGGCAACGGACTGGCCGACGTACTCTTCGGCAAGGTGAATCCAGCCGGACGTACCGTACAGACGTGGGTGAAAGACATCACTGACCTACCCGACATGATGGACTACGACATCCGCAACGGACGCACGTATATGTACCACCAGGGCCCGGTGCTCTATCCTTTCGGCTATGGTCTGAGCTATTCCGACTTTGCATACGAGAAGATTGAATCCGTCAAGCAAGACAAGAAGAACATCCGCGTGACGGTATCAGTGAAGAATACAAGCGGACGCGACGGGGAAGAAGTTGTGCAGCTCTATGCCAGCTATCCGGACTCCAAAGTGGAACGTCCCTCCAAGCAGTTGCGCGCCTTCAAGCGTATCCCCATCAAGGCTGGTGAAAGCCGGGAAGTGACGCTTACCGTTCCCAAGGAGGAGCTCGGCTATTGGAACGAAGAAAAGCAGATGTTCGTTGTAGAACCCGGAACGGTGAAGCTGCTGATAGGGGCTTCATCGGAAGATATACGGTTGGAGGGAAAGATCAGGCTATAAGAATGAAAAAGCCATCCCTTAACATACCGACTATAAAAATTAGCGAGTTATGCCACAACAACGTGGCAAACCCGCTAATTACATATTTGCAAGCATAAATGAAAAGTACAGGGTCACTTTACAATAAACTCATATCTTCCTGCCGCCAGTTCCACCACCCGTACATTCTCGGCCTTGTCAGGTAAAGTGAGTGTAGCTGTACTGTTAGCGGGCACTGTAACTTCATAATGCACACATTTCCCTTTCCATTCCCAGCGAGAAACAATTTCACCGTAAGGCGACCGATGACGAGCTTCAAACCGTTTCAATCCCTTTATGAAATGGGGACGGAGCAGAATGTTTTGAAAACCAGGTTGCACGGGATCAGGGAAAATACCTCCCAGCCCCTTGTAGAACCAAGCACCTATTTCACCGAACATCATATGATTGTCCGAGATGTCACGAGTAGCCTGCAAATCCCAGTTCTCGAGCAGCGTAGTGGCACCGTTCACCATCCACCAACCCCATGAAGGATAAGTGTCCTGTACAGCCACCTTATAAGCTGTTTCAGCATAACCATTTTCGCTGAGTGCATTCAGAATAGCTTTAGCTCCTAATACACCCACATCCAAGTGAAAACCGTCCTCCTCTACCTTATGTGCCAAGTTAGCTGCCACTTTTCCTATCAACTCTTCGGGCACAATCTTCCATTGCAAGGGAACACTCAATTCGGTTTGTGAACCTTCGGCATAGATGCCTGTTTCTCGATTCAGGAACTTATCATTGACAGCTTGCTTTATCTCCTCCGACAAGGCATTATAATATTCGTAATCGGCCTGTTTGCCGAAGAGTTTGGCAGCAGCGGCCAAAATCTTGGTATCTACATAAAAGTAGACCGAGGAAGTCAGCTCTTTATTGGATTTTGACTTCACCGGCACCCAGTCTCCGCGCCCCCACGTAGTGAGATGATTGTTAGAGATACGCTCCACATAATCCACATAACGTTTGATGCTCTCGTAACAATCGCTCAAGGGCTTGCTATCACCGTAGAAGAGGTAGATATTCCAAGGGATGATGGCAATAGTACTAGTCCAGTCCAGCCCGTTGTCTGTACCATATCCCCATCCACCAGTTGGAATAATATCGGGCAGCACTCCGTTGGGCTGCTGTTCGTCACGATGGTCGGCCAACCATTTTTCGTAAACGGTAATTCCATCAAAGTTATAAAATGCTGCCTCAATGGCAAAATGACCGTCACCAGTCCAACCGTTCTTCTCGCGCTGAGGGCAATCGGTGGGGTAGCCCATCAGATTGGAAAGGTAAGAGTGATTGGCAGCATGGAGCAGCTTGCCTATCAGTGGGCTCGAAGATTCCAAGCTACCTACTGCCGGCACATCACTGTGCATGAAGTAAGCAATCAAGCTGTTTTGGTCAAGCTCAATAGGCTTATCTGCCACTACCTCCACATAACGAAATCCCTTGTAATTAAATCGGGGCATGAACTCATCCTCTTCTCCACTCAGAATGAGAATGTCCGTCTGAAAAGGGTCTTTCTCCTTATCGCCTCGAAAGTAGACATCAATGTTCGAGAGATCGAGGCGGCCATTTGGATGTAAGCGTTCGCCATGTTTGATTCTGACCTCCGTTCCCCGTTCACCCGAAACATGAATACAAGTCACACCGGACATATTTTGCCCGAAATCATAGATGTATGTTTTCTCGTCCACTTTGCGGAAAGAGACGGCGGGGAAAATCTTTACATTACGGATGGGATGTACTTGCTGGGCAGTGACATTGGAAGAAGGTACACTCCGATAGGCTACTCCGCGCCACTTGGAATCATCGAATTCCGGAGTGCTCCATCCTTTCTGCTCCAGACGTGCATCGTAGTGCTCGCCAGTATAGATACTATTAAAAGTGATTGCACCCGACGCTGTCCGCCAACTGAGATCGGTGGGAATAGTCTCCACGCTTCCATCGGTGTAGGTAATGCGCAAGTCCAGACAGAAAGTGGGACGGTTGCGCCAAGGGGCACGGTCGAAGTCCCACACTGCTTTGGATTGATGGTTATACCAGCCGTTACCCAAAAGTACGCCAATAGCGTTGTCACCATTCTGTAATTGTGAAGTCACATCATAAGCCACATACAAGTTGCGGCGATCAAAGCGGGTATAGAGAGGGGCAAGGCAGTGGTCTCCTATCTTCTCGCCATTGATGTAAAGCTCATATAGTCCAGCAGCGGCAATATAAGCACGCGCTGACTTTACCTTTTTGCCGGTCTTGAACTCTTTTCGGAAGTAAGGGGCAGGCCCATAATGAATATCCTTGCCATCGCCAATCCAAGCACCTTGCCAATGTTGCATCCCCATCATGCCCGTTTCAAAGTAAGAGACAGGAGAAGCAGTCTCCTTATATTCCATGTCGCTGCAGATTACTTTCCAATAATATCTAGTGAAAGGCTGCAGTTTTTTGCCCGCATAGGCCACAAGCAGATTACGGGAATCGTTCTTTCCACTATCCCACATCCTGCCACAGCCATTGACCACATTCAACGAGTCTTCGTCTACCACAATCCGCCAGGAAGTCTGCACAGCTCCCTGCCTACCATCTTCCATCCGCCAAGAAAGGCGTGGAACGGGATTATCCAAACCTATAGGTCTGTCAAGATGTTCGCTCCTCAGATCAACCAAACGAACCGGAGTCTGCCCTTGTACAGTAATGCAAGCAAAGAATGTGAATAGAAGCAGTATATTTCTTTTCATAACTCCATTGTTTATCTATTCCGTAGTAATCACCAGTTCCTTGCCCTCCCTCAGTTGGTCATGGGTGATAAAGTAACCGTCAATCTTTTTACCGTCATAAGTAATGTCAATAATCTTCTTGCCGCTTCCTTTCTTCACAATCGTAAAGGGACGACCATTCAGATTGAACGTCACTTTATCGAACAAGGGAACAGTAACAATATATTCAGGATCGGCAGGCGAATAAGTGTAAAGTCCAATAGCATTGAGCACATACCACGAAGACATCTCGCCGGCATCATCCATCCCTGCATAAGCCAGCTTGTCGGCACCCATGTCATAGTAGTGGTTCATCAGGCTGTCGAGAATGCATTGGGCTTTCTCTTGTTTGTCTATGAAATAATAGGTGTAAGGAATGCTGTGTCCCGGCTGGTTTCCGTGACAATAGTTTCCGATGAATCCGGTCAGGTTGTGGGCCTCGTAACCTCTCCACGGTTCGCTGAATAAGGAATCCAGTTTAGCCTCCACCGCCTCTTTACTGGGATAGAGCTTAATCATGCCTTCGGGGTCGTGGGGGGCGAAGAAGAGGGCGTTCCATGCATTGGCCTCACGGTACATGTACTGGTAATAGGGATAATACGGATCGAAATCCTGAATCCAGCTACCATCGTCAATCTTACCTCTCCAAAAGCCGGTAGAGGGGTCGAATAGCGTCTTGTAGTTGTTGGAGCGTTCCATCATCAGCTTGTAGTTGGCTTCATCTCCCAGCTCCTTGGCTACCAAGGCTACGGCATAGTCATCGTAAGCATATTCCTGGGTCTTGGTCACAGCCCCTTTGTATTCGTCCCATGTGGGTACATTCACTGTGTCTTTTTCAGCAATCCAACCTCGCTCCATATACTCATCCAAATAGCGACGTCCTCCTTTACCGGGCACCGTAGCATTTTTCAGAATCAACTTATAAGCACGCTCCAGATCGAAATCATGCAAACCACGCAACCAAGAACCAGAAATAAAAGTGGAAGCGTGATCACCATGGAAGAAGGTGGGCATGTAGCCGTCACGCTTCTCGCCTTTGTCAATAATAGACCTAATGATGTCAGTAGTCACATCGGGAGAAATCATACCTATGAGTACCAGTTTGTTGCGATAATCGTCCCAAAAAGAAGGGTCAGTGTAATAGTGGAAGCCGTTATTCACTACTTCGCCACGGACATCAGTATATTCATGATTCACATCGCTACGCAAAGCCGGCCATTTAAAAGCATGGAAGAAAGTAGAATAAAACAATCTCTTTTCACGTTCCGTGCCACCTGCAACTTGAATCTTGGAGAGGAGTGCTTCCCAAGCCGCATCAGCTTCTTCTGCCACTTGTGCAAAACTTTTGTTCAACATTTCGGCCTTCAAATTCATTTGAGCATTCTCTATACTCACAAACGAGAAACCAGCCTTCACTTCCAAAGGTTCAACACCTTTGCTGTCGATAAAACGCAGCACAGCCACCTCATGTTTGTCGTCTTTTACCATTTCCACTTGGCCTATTTTATAGTTGGTCTTAGCGTAAAAGTAGATTTTACCATCGCCATCTTGATAACCCGTGAACGTATTATCGTCAACCTTCTCAATCTTCCAATCACGGACATCATTATTAGAACGGCGGATGTCTACCAATAATGACTTATCGTCGCCCTTGCCGAAAGTATATTTATGGTAGGCACAACGCAAGGTACTGGTCAACTCGGCGTTCACTTTATAGCGTTCCAGATAAACTTGGTAATACCCCGGATGCGCAGATTCCTTCTCGTGACTAAACCCGGAGCAATAATTACCCGGAGCGATAGTTCCCACCACTGGCAACATGGGGACATGCAACAAGTTCCAATGCCCTTTAGCAGTATGTGAAAAACCATAAATCACAGTGTCCTCATATTGATAGCCCGCACCGCTACGAAACTGTGTAACGGGGCTGAGCTGCACCATTGCGTTGGGCAAGGTAGCACCCGGATAAGTTTCCGCACCCCATGTACGTGACTTTATTTTGCGCGTATACCCTAAGTCCTCAGGCTCCCACAAAGTAGCCGTACCCAAGAAAGGATTGACATATTCGGTTAATTTCTTCTGCGTACCGCCACAGCCCGTCAGAACAATCAGGGCGAACAGTAGAAATAAATATTGATTCTGTTTCATCTTTTGTGTTTATTTTATATAAAAAACTGTTGTCTCTAAAAACATTATTTCCAAAATAACTGCCAATTAAAACTGGCTCTAAAAAAAAATGTGCCGAAACCCAATAACCAGATTGAGTTTCGACACACTTTTAATTGCTAACTTATTTCAGGCTCTTTTCAAAGAGAGCTTTGGCTTCAATCAAAGTACAACCACTTGTCTGCGTAGTCAAATGGTTGTTACCGCTATTGTTCATTGCCCAGTTAGTATTATACAGCAAATCAAGTTTATTGATTCCCTTTCGCCACAAGATTTCAGCATTATTGTTAAAGAAAGTGATGAATTTCTTCTTATATATGGGGTCCAAATTCGGTTCCATAATCAACTGCACATAATAACGCATGAAAATACCCTTAAACAAACCTCCGTCACCATCGCCTTCATCACGAAGTAAATTGTTTCCAGTATCTATCATGCTGCTATTACTGATACCGAAATTGGCAGCCTTACGAGCATCTTTCAAATAGGACTCTTCTCCTGTGATCTTATACAGTTCGTAAGCAGCACCCAAGAATGTACCTTGGTTATAAGAAAGAGAAAGTGTACTCAACTCACCCGTTTCACCGTTCACATTATCATAGATGGCGCCGGTAGCAGGGTTAAATAAATTTTCACGCTCCCATTTATAAATATTGACAGCCCAATCCAAATCCTCCTGATTCCCGTTAATACGGTAAAGACGAGCAGCAATCAAAGCAGCAGGACCGTTGGAACAAGCATTTTTGCTCCATAGCCGGTCGTGAGTCCAAGCAATGCCACCACCTGCGTAATCGTTCCAACCGGTCTTGATTTCATTCCACATCTCTTGAGAAGTTTCCAGATACTTGTTTTCATCAGTAACTTCGTACAAGCGAATCATGGTGAGAGCAATCCACTCCATATCATCATAAAAGTTGTTCCAATAACTGCCACCGTTCTTTGCCTTGATACCGACATACCATTTGTCGAACAAGTCGCTGTACTTGCTATCTCCGGTACGATTGTAAGCATCTATCATCACATCCATAGCATGAGCCTGCGGCCAATAATGGAAATCCTTGATTGAACCGTCATTCCCGTAGTTGAAATAATTCTCTTCCGTATTCCAGAAACGATCTATCAGGGTCACAGAACTGCTGTCGGCAGCCGCATCCCAATCTATGGTGTAAAGCCCCTTATCATACATATACTCATCTTCTATCTCGCACGATTGAAGTGCCAAAAGAAGCAGGGGCAGACAAAATAATATTTTTTTCATAATCTCTCCTTAAATTAGTTGGCCAATTCCACTTTATGAGTATAGTTCTCCACATTGAATATCACACTAATCTTGGTGATGGCACCCGGATTGTGGCCATCGGCCGCACCATCGAATTCATTGTTCAGTTTCCACTTCTGATCCCATTGGTTATCAGGAGTCTCCATAATGTAGAAATAAGGATCTTCGGGAGTAGCCGCACCAGGATTAGAGTCTGTAGTATTCTTGGTTCCCCAATACTGTATACTACCATCAGCATAAGTCATCAAGAACTTATAGCGTTGGTCGCGCCCCCATCCTTCTTGCTTGAACTCAATTTTATCCTGACCGCAGAACACACCGTTTCCAACATAAGGCAATTCAAAAGTTGCGGCACCACTCGGACAGAAGTAGAATTCCATCTTACTTACTTCCCTGACGGTTACAGATGCAATGGAGAAATCCATCTCAATGCGGTAAACTCCCGTCTTTTCTACGGTTGTCTCGCCTTCGCCTTCCATAATCTTATTGCCATTGATATAAAACACCTTGGCACCTTCGGCTGCTCTATCTACCAGTTTGTAAGTCTTTCCGCCTTCCAACTTCGTAAAGACTTCGAACTTATCCTTTTCGGGTGAAGCACACGCCACAGCCTTAGAAGCATCCATACCACCTTCAGTAGCACTTCCGGTCAAGTAAAGCTGTGCCGGAATCTCTTCAAATCCCACCAAGCGAGTGATGGTGAGCTTCTTGCTTTCCTTTGCCATTACAGAATTCAAACCTCTGGAAGCCATTACTGTCCAAACAAGTGTACCCGTCTCACCACTGTTCAATCCGGCAGCCGCACCAACCTTGTTCAATGTCTTGTGGCTGATGGTAGCATAGCTCAAAGAACCGCCATTGTCAGAAAGCACTTTGTAAATAGGCTTAGAAAAATCTCCACCTTCTTTATCGAATACCACTTCATAAAGAGGGGCACCGCTATCTTCAGCCTTGGCCGACTCCCATTCAAAGAACAGGCTGGCGCTGGCCGACGATTGCAAGACTACTTCCTTGCCGTCAGTGGGTTCATACAACTGATTTACTGAGGAAACTTTGGAATCCTTGTATTCCATGTCTTCCGTACAAGACGTAGCAAAGAGGACTGCCGAAAAAAGAGCTATTGTTGAGAATATTGTTTTCATTGTTCTATTGTTTTTAATGAGTTTAGATACACGTTAATTTCCATATCCCGGATTGTTAGGCGCCAGATTGGGATTCAAATTGATTTCACTGATAGGAACTGCCCAAAGATAATCTCTTGCCTCTTCGAACTTGCGAGTGTCAAGCTTGTTCTCGTCCACGAAGCTTGCACCGCGCACCTTGCCCGACAAGTATTCGTTACCAGCCTTCCAACGCTTAATATCATACCAGCGCAAACCTTCCATCGCCATTTCTACACGACGTTCGTCGCGAATAATCTGCCTCATCTCTTCCTTGCTCTTTCCGGCAGGAAAGTTCAAGGCTGCATCGGCAGTAAATCCGGCACGTTCGCGGATGGGACGGATGGTCTTGTTCCATACCTCTTCAGTCATACCGCTTGTTTCGTGAACAGCCTCAGCATACATCAGCAAGATGTCAGCATAGCGCATAGTGATGATATTCATACCGGAATTCTGGTCACCGGGAGCCTGCGGATTATAATACTTACGGGTGAAATAACCGGTAGAAGTGCCGTTTCCACCACCATCGTAGGCATCGGTTCCCGAACCCGGACGAATGTTGATGACTACGTCTTTACTGCCATCGTCCACATTGCCACTCCAGTCATAGCCATCATAAATGATAGTAGCGGTGAGACGTGGGTCACGGTTGTCGTAAGGATAAGCAGGGTTATAATCTGTCCCGGCTTCACTGATAGTCTTTCCACTAAGCATCAGATAAGTGTCTACCAACGATTGCTGCGGCACACGGTTCACGGCACGTCCGCCTCTTGACAAAGGAATCATGTCTACCATCTCACCCCAAGTAATCAAATTGGGTACATAAGAACGGTCCATGATAATCTCTTCATTATACTCATTGGCTTCATCAAAAAGCCCGGCATAATCAGGAAATAAGGCATAAGTACCATATTCGCCCTGTTTGTTCATCAGATTGTCGCAATAAAGCATCACATTGTTCCAGTCGCTATCCATCAAGTAGACACGAGCCTGCAAAGCACAAACGGCACCTTTAGTAATTTTGCCCTTGTCTTCTTCGGGCAATTGGTCGCGAGTGGGAAGCGCATCCTTGATGTCTTCCAATTCTTGGTGAATGAAGCTGATAATGGTTTCGCGGTCTGTACGACTTACACTCCGCGATTCTTCCAGCGTGATGTCCTCCGTAAAGAAAGGTACTGCACCATAAAGGTTAGTCAGACGGAAGTAGAGGCTTGCACGGATATAGCGTATCTCGGCAATCATACGTGCTTTAACAGATGCGTCCATGTTGGGTACCAGATCCACCTTTTCAAGGAACACGTGGCAGGTCTTTATGCCTCCGTAAAGGTCTTTCCATTCATTCTTGAAGATGTCGAGCGAGGGAGTAGCCATACCTTTGCGAATGGCACGTTGGTCGTCCACACTGCGACCGTCGTAAGCATTGTCACTCAAACTTTCATCGCTCCACATACGGCCTGCATTGTACATCTGGCTGTAAGCCATGTTCACCACATACTGGGCTTTGGTGGTGGAAGTCCAATAAGAGTTATCCGTAAATTTGTTTGTCGGTGCGTTCTCCATCTCGTTGCAACTGCAAAGCATCAGAACAGCCATTCCGGCAAAAGCTATATATTTTCTTAGTCTCATAGTTATCTGTTGTTTTTAGAATTCAATGTCTATACCGAAACCATAGTAACGGAGCGTCGGGTAGTTTCTACCAGAATTGGCGCCACTATTACCCATCTTAGAGTCGAACTCAGAAGATTCAGGGTCAATAAACGAGTTATTACTGAAAGTCAGCAAGTTTTGTCCGTTGACATAGATACGTGCCTTTTCCATACCCACCTTGCGGCTCCATGTTTTAGGGAATGTGTAACCAATCTGCAAGTTCTTCAGACGCAGGTATTTTCCATCCATCAAGAATAGGTCGGAACCTTGTCCGTTTCCGTAGTTGTTTCTGTTGGAAGTAGAACCCGGAGCAGTAAGTCTCGGCCAACGTGCATCGGTGTTGGTAGGAGTCCAGAAATCCAGTTGATGCTTATAGATATTATAAGAGTAATTGGCGTGGAACGGTTCAATCAATTCACCACGAAGCATCATGTCACGCTTGCCCACACCCTGCCAGAACATACCGAAATCGAATCCTTTCCATTCTACATTGTAGTTGAAACCGAAAGTAAGACGAGGGAAGGCATTACCCAAGATAAACTTATCCTTCGAGTCGATGACACCATCTTCGTTACGGTCTACAAACTTCACGTCACCCGGCTGTACCTTTCCACCTACAGGAATAGCCGATGCCTCAATCTCCTCGTAGCTTTGGAAAAAGCCGTCCATCTTGTAACCGTAGTAAGACTCCAACGGACATCCTTCACGGGTGATACGGCTCAACTCCTCTATTTGTGAGATTCTTTCGTGACCAGGGTACTTCAGCACTTCATTCCAAGAGTCACCAAGATTGAAGTTGAAGTTATGATTTGCGGCTCCCGTTTTCAAACGATAGTTGATAGAGAGGTCCCAACCTTGATTCTGCATCTCACCAATGTTGTCCATCGCCATATCCGTACCGAATACCGAAGGCACAAGGGGCTTCATTAAAATGTCGCTCGTACGCTTGTAGAAATAGTCGAACGTCACATTCAAAGCGTTATTGAAGAACGAAGCGTCTACACCCACGTTGAAGGTTTTGGTCTTTTCCCAAGTCAAATTATCCTTACCTAACTTAAAACCTGCGCCTGATACTGTCTGGTTATTATATGCGTAAGAGTTGTTGTACAGTTCGTAAACAGTAAAACGGTCATAAGTACCAATAGACTGGTTACCCAAGATACCAAAAGAAGTACGCAGTTTCAAGTCACCCACACGTTCCTTGTAAGCCTGCATAAAGTTCTCCTCGCTCAAACGCCAGCCTAATGAAACAGAGGGGAAGAAACCCCATCGGTAGTCTTTATGAAACTTGGAAGAAGCGTCATAACGGAAGCTGAATTCTGTATAATATCTGTCAGCGTAAGAATACCCCACACGTCCCAACAGAGAAGTCAGACTGGTACGGTTGGATTCATCTACAAATGTTTTTCCTGTGATGTTTCCCACAGTACTATTGGTAATGTCTGTACCGATACCCAAGTCGGGATCTACCCCCTTCTTCTCAATCTCATTGCTAGACGAAGTAAACGATTCATTGGTAACTCCAAAAAGCCCGCTGACATTGTGTTTACCGAATGTCTTGTTGTAATCCAACAAAAGTTGGCTATTAATAAGGTAAGCCGTATGATTCCAGTTACTGGTCCGATAGTCAGTATCTTTCACTGGACGTGGTTCGGTAGCCTCTTCATTCAAGTAATAGGATACGCCCAAATTGCGGGTAGAACGCATGTCGTTTATCACATCCGCACCCAACACTCCACGCAACTTCAATCCGTCAATAAGCCGGAATTCAGCATTGACATTAGCGTTCAGATAATTGTTACGATACTTGTTACGGCCACCAGCTTCCAATGCTCCTCTTCGCTATAACCTTTGACGATTGATAAGTACCCGCGACGGCAGTACCGCTCAATTGTCGAAAGTTTTCTGTAAACACCGTTTTCTTTAACAAAATCTGCCCGGCATTTCTCCGGCAGAACATATTTTTCAACCATCACGCACCAGCCTTCCAATGTGAAGCCAACCAATTGCCGCTTTCTTTAACGGATGACGGCATTGCATTTTCTTTACCAAAAATCTCCCGTTGACGAATATTCTCGGCAATCTCGTCGACATCATCAAAAAAGCCGCGTTCAAAGCACTCTTTGACTTTCCGGCCATAATCCCAAAAACGGGCTTCCGGCAGCCTGTCAACGCGCTCGGCCAAAATAGCGTCAACGGCTTTTTTATACCAAAATCGCAGATTTTTATTACCTCCGCGTATCATCAAAGCCCGCGCCAAATCAATCCCCACCCAATACCACCAGTTACTCTCGTCAAACCGTGAGGCTTGAGCATCAACGGAAAAACTGTCTTTCTCGACCTCCCTTTTGGAATTCAAAATCGCCAAAATCTGAGCAACCCGGGGACTGGTTTTGTTGTTTTTGAAGTTCCAGTATTCATCAATCGCCGTCAACACATCAGATAAATCATAGGCCTTAAAAGCGGCGTCCCAAGCTGCCAGTTTTTCAGGGTTTCTCTCGGCAAAACGGATAATCTCCTCGTCAGTCGTATCTCCAACGTACAACTCGTTGATATGTTTTAATATTTCAAGTTCTTTTTCCATTTTTCACCCCGTCAAATCCAGTCGAAATTGTGGCGCTCTTTCTCCATTTTTGAGCCGTTCCCGTCGTTATACACACCCTCAAGAACCTTCTGCCAGCTTGACTGCTGCAAGAAAAAATCTATACCGGCTCGCCAGCCTTGCCGATTGTCTCCGCGAAGAAACGAGCTGTTGGCAAGGGCAGCCTCCACCTGCCCGATAAACTCATCATAACCGCCGGTTTCCTCACACCGGAGTTTCAGCTTTCGACGCCGGTCATCGGTCAGCTTTTGAACTTTTGGCAAACCAAAACGCCCCAAAACGGCATTCAGCGGGGTCAGGTCAAAATGCGGCTGCGTTTTGACTACCTCTACCTTTTCTGTTTCTGTTTGTGTTTTTGTTTCTGTTTGTGTTTTTGTTTGTTCATTATGAATTTTTTGATTGTTTTGATTGTTTTGATTTTTGTTTAAATCAAAATCTACGTTTGATTCTTTTGATTTTCTGCCTGCATTTTCTCTCGCGCCGCCCCTGCCTGAATATTTGCGCACAGAAGCAGAAACACCGATACAAAACATAGCTAAATTTTTATCTTCAGGTAAAACGCCCGTTATTCCGAAGCGACAAAACTCATAACAGGCTTTCTCTCTCTCCCCTTCAGGAAGTACATCAAGCGCATTTATGAAATTCTCGTAAAACATAAACCCCGTACTCATAAAACTCCCTCCTCATGAAGTTCAAAAATTGCCTGTCTTAATGCAGCCTCTTGATTTTCTGTCAAATGTCCATACCTAAACCAACTGTTAGCCAGACTTACCAAAAATTTTATTTTTTTATTATCTGCAGGTATATCTTGAATAATTCTGACAATATCATAAGCCGTTGCCATTTCCCTTACTCCCCTGCCAGATTTTGCTCATCTAAAATTTCGATTATTATGTCGGCCAGTTCTTTACGCACGGCTAAGCAACGCATAGCCAATTGCTGACTATCCGTGTTGGCATAAACGTCATCTAAAATATATCTAATTTCACTGATTTTTTGGATTATTGTATTTGTCATTTCGTAAACTTTCTTTAGAAAGCCCGACAAGATTGAGTGGCGGGCGGACTCACTAAAAGCAAGTTTACGAATGCTTTGGCCGATATTCGATATATTTTCGGCTCTCATCCGCCCATAGGCAAATACAAAAAAATCGCATATCTGACGGGTGCGAAAGCCGCGTAAACTTGTTTTTAGGCTTTCAGCATACCCCGAATTTAATTCAAATGTCAACATGTTTTTAACTTTTCAAACAAAGCCATTTCCTCCGGCGCTACCTTGATTTCCAAACACGGATAGGCGGCATAACGCTTTTTAACCAATAACGAGCAAATCAGCGCGTCATCGCGCCA
>ENA-UEYD01000433-UEYD01000433.1-human-gut-metagenome-genome-assembly--contig:-NODE-433-length-40544-cov-12.487335_pt1 | contig 40544 bp, 23 predicted proteins | sample MGYA00242907_ERZ507875 | MGnify/ENA primary metagenome ERZ507875 (study PRJEB26167, sample SAMN06115506) | human gut metagenome | host: Homo sapiens | place: China:Shandong | collected 2015-08-07...
GGCTGTAACCCTAATCAAAAGCCGGCCCGCATTTTTATGCAGGAGGGGGAGTTGCCTATCGAAGTCCTGAACGGACGTCCGGGGTATATCAACTTTATGGATGCCTTGAACGGTTGGCAATTGGTGAAGGAATTGAAAGAGGCTACCGGAATGCCGGCCGCCACTTCATTCAAACATGTGAGCCCGGCAGGAGCCGCTATCGGGCTGGAGTTGGACGAAACGCTGAAAAAGATTTACTTTGTTGATAACCTGCCGCTTTCACCGCTTGCCAATGCCTATGTGCGTGCCCGTGGTGCCGACCGTATGTCTTCTTATGGCGATTTTATCGCCCTGAGTGATGTATGTGACGAGGTTACCGCCCGTTTCATCAATCGTGAGGTTTCAGACGGGGTGATTGCTCCGGGCTATACCGATGAGGCGCTCGAAATATTGAGAAACAAGCGTAAAGGTACTTATAATGTAATCAAGATTGATCCGGCTTATAAACCGGCTCCGATTGAACATAAAGATGTGTTCGGAGTTACTTTTGAACAAGGACGCAATGAGATTAAGCTGAATGGCGAGGAGTTGTTTGCTGATATTCCTACCCGGAATAAGAATTTCTCCGAAGCCGCCAAGCGTGATTTGATGATAGCGCTTATTACCCTGAAGTATACCCAGTCTAATTCCGTATGTTATGTGAAAGACGGCCAGGCAATCGGTATCGGCGCCGGTCAGCAAAGCCGTATTCATTGTACCCGTTTGGCAGGAAATAAAGCTGATATATGGTACTTGCGCCAACATCCGAAAGTGCTGAATCTGCCTTGGGTGGAGAAGATACGCCGTGCCGACCGTGACAATACGATTGACGTTTACATCAGTGACGATTATGATGATGTATTGGCTGACGGCGTTTGGCAGCAATTCTTTACGGAGAAGCCGGAGGTGCTGACCCGTGAGGAGAAACGTGCCTGGCTGGATACTTTAAGAGGGGTTGCACTGGGCTCTGACGCTTTCTTCCCCTTTGGTGATAATATTGAGCGCGCGCACAAGAGTGGCGTGGAGTTTATAGCGCAGGCCGGCGGTTCGGTACGCGATGATCATGTTATCGAGACTTGCGATAAGTATGGTATAGCAATGGCGTTTACGGGTATCCGTCTGTTCCACCATTAAGAGGTGGATGTGCCAAAATAAAATTCACTTACTATTTGTTTCTTTTCAGGCACGGATTACACGGATTTTATGGAAAATATGGATTTCCTTTATCCTTTTCAGTGAAGTCTGTGTAATCCGTGCCTGAAAGAAATTATCAAGTGTATTTTGCCCCCCCCCCCTCTATAAGATTATTACATCTATCCCGGGCTTTAGCTTTTCCTGATTTTGCGGGTCGGCAATTTGTATATCCGTCACTTCTCTTTTACTTCTCTTTATTTGTACAACACAGGGTTTCAGGGCTTTCACCTTTATTTCTCCATTGTCGAAGGTGTCGGGCTTGAAGAATACAATTTGCAGGATTCCCGATTTCCGATTACTAACGGCTTGCATCTCCATATCGTTCCGTTCAATTTTCAGATGCCGGTGGGAGTATGCTTTCATCTTTTCCGGATGGTTGATTCCCGGTACAACGATATATGCGTAAGATGCATTCCGGGGTGACTTGCCGTGATTAATGCTCAGGTTGAACACAGGTATGCTGATTTCCGTAGCAGGATAATTGAAATTGATTTTTGCCCAGTTGCCTTTTTGCCTGTTCATCCTTAGTTTTACATTATTCTCCTGAAGGAACAGGTAGGCGATGCTGTCATGCCAGATCCATTGCGGAGCTTGCTCAAAAGAAAATTCTCCTTGGGCTGCTTGCCGGAGTGTCTTTCCTGTATTTATCCATGTGTCTCCGTCTAAATGGCATTGATTGAGGGTGGTAACGATGTCTGCCGGGACATCCGAGCCGATGCCGCTACCTAAGCAGACCACTTCGTTGTCGAACATAAACCATGACTTTTGGGCTTTTACGCCATAATCATTCAGCCTGAAGGTCATTACACCGTATTTCCCGTCGGATACTCCGCCTGTGAATGTACAGGTTCCCTTGGTTCCCCAGTCAACAGGATTGCGTTTTTCTCCTGCGGGCAGAGTGGTTCCCGGTATTCTGTCCCACTCCCAAACGGGGAAGATGTCAACATATTCATTGCCGTTGACACGAATGTTGGTAGCACCGTCACTCATATAGGTTCCGTATATATTTTCGCCGTTACCGCTTTCGGTCTTGTTGGTGCGTGTTGAGGAGGCGCGTACGGAAAAGTCGTAATTCTGTCGGTTGTGTAACATGTAGTCTGAACAATAATACATTGTATTTCTGTCCGAACGCTGATAAGATGCTTCCCGGGTGAGGAAACGGCGGGCAATGCTCGCATAGTCGTCGGCATGTGCGGCATCGAGCGTCTGTAAGTTTTTAAACAGGACTGCGCAATCTCCGTAATCCAATGTTCCTTTGCGGCTGACACCTCTGCCTGTTACACTGAAGTCCAGATATCTGCTGCGGAATACGTTGAAGTAGGTGTTGCGGATAAAATTGGAAAACAGGCTGAGTTTCTCCGGATTCATGGCATATTTTGTACCGTTGAGGATATTGCCCATGCGCACTATGTTATCAACAAACACCGTTCCGTATCCGCCGATGTAGAGTTGAGGCCCGTGCTGGTGATAGGACAAGTCTTCCTGTATGCCTTCGTTCGCGACGATTTGTACGGGATAGAATATTTCATCGGCGTTGACGCGTACAATGCTGTCATTTTTCAACAGGCAACCTCTTATTAAATGATGAATGGCAATGTCCATTTTATTGGCGCCGGTCCACTTACGCGGGTCGCTACGTTCGCCCATTGCTTTTAAGATAGGCGCACTGATTTCGGGCGGGAGCTTCTGTTGTCCTGCATCCATCAGGGCGAGGAGCGAAGCTTGCGTTTGCGGTACGGAAATTTGGTTATACCACCAGTTGAAACAGGTAGGATCTTGTGCTATCCAGTATTGCAGGGCAGCCCTGATTGCATTGTATAATACCTCGTTACCGTAATAGCGGGATTGTTTGTCGGTATATGAAGCGGCTATTGTAACCAACCGCTTCAAGTGGTCTGCCGGTTCCCAGTTGGTACGGAAAAAACAGGTATAATCGAGGTCGTTCCATTTGCCTTCCGGGAGCATGGAGCGTAATAATCTCTCTGTTGCTTGGTCTGTTTGCTGCGGGGTGGATTTGGCATATAGTTCTTCGCGTATCCGGTCGAGAATTTGCTCATATTCGTCCTGCGGGATGCCGGCTTGGCTTTGGCTTCGCTTTCCATTGGCAGGATTATAGTAGGCGGGATAGGAGGGTGCCTGACGTTTTATCTCTCCTGCCATTTCCAAGGTAACCACTCCTTTGGCAGCTCGGTTGGTATATATTTCGGCAACGAGGTTGATGCTGTTTTCCGTTCTGCCTTGCGGATGATATACCAGCCGTATGGTTCCTTTCTCACCGGGTTGATAGGCTTTTTCAGACCATTCGGACGAGGTGCATCCGCAACCGGTAATGATATTTTTGATAGTGAGAGGTTTGTCGCCGGTGTTTATGAACCGGAAATCATGGCTGACGGTTCCGTCTTGTTCCTGAACGGTTCCCCAATCGAATTTGGTTTCCGAGAATGTGATTTCTTGTGCCGGTAGCAGACTGTTTGCCGTCAGCAGCACGATACCTAAGGTTAGAATTCTTTTCATATTTCAGCAGTGAGATTAGATTTGGATAAAAAAGAGGTTATGCCAAAAGCCTTCATTCTTTTGGCATAACCTCGTATAATTAGATTCAAAAAATTATTCCGCTTCGTTGATTGAATTGTCAATCACCTTAATTTTCTGTTTAACCAGCTCTATATCGCCTTTTAGTTTCTCAACCTTACGGTTAAGTTCGGTCAGAAGGCTGTTGCCTTTCTTGGAAGAAGCCGTCAGGAAACCCAAATTGTTTTCGTAAGTCTGCAATTCGTTTTTCATGTTTTCGCAGGCACGTACCAGTTTGTCCCGTTCACGGTAGAGGGCTTGCGGGCTACCTTCCTGAATATTGCTGATAGACGATTTGAAGTTACTCAGCTTCTTGTTGGAAGCGCTGATGTTGAAGCGTTCAAACAGCTTGTCTATCTGGCTGTGATATTGTTTGTAAATCTTGTCTTTTTCTTTAAATGGCACATGTCCTATGCCGTTCCACTCTTTCATGAGTTCGCGAACCTGTTGGGTGGCTTCTTCCACATCCGTCGTTTCATCGATGGCGGTCAGCTTTTCGATAATGGCTTTCTTCTTTTCCAGATTTTCCTGTTCAACGGAACGTTGTGAAGAAGTCGCTTTGTTCTTTTGTTCAAAGAAGTAGTCGCAGGCGGAGATGAACCGCTTCCAAATGGCGTCCGAATATTTCTTGGCAACAGGCCCTACTGTTTTCCACTCTTTCTGGAGTTTGGTCAGTTCGTCCGCTGTCGCTTTCCAGTCGGTACTGTCTTTCAGGGCTTCCGCTTTTTCACATAAGGCGCGCTTCTTTTCAAGGTTCTCGTTCATGCCTTCTTTCAGGGATTTGAAGAACTCGCCTTTCTTCTGGAAGAATTCATCACAGGCTTTGCGGAAACGCTCAAATATCTTCACGTTCATCTTTTGCGGAGCAAAACCGATGATTTTCCATTTGTTTTGCAAAGCGATGATTTCCTGAGTTTTGTTTTCCCAGGAAGAGAAGTTGGTAAGCTCGCTGTAATCAATGGCCTCGATGATTTCGCAAATTACGGTCTTTTGGTCGAGATTGTGTTGCTCAGTCTCTTTCAAAGCTTCGAAATGTTGCTGGTGACGACGGTTCACGGTAGTAGAGGCTGCTTTGAAGCGTGCCCATATTTCGTCGCGCAGTTCTTTGGCTACCGGTCCTGTGTCGCGGAATTCCTGATGCAATTTCTGCAATTGATGGAAAGCGGAAACCACATCCGGTTCGTCTGCCAGTTTCTCGGCGGCTTCGCAAAGATGATTCTTTATTTCAAGATTCTTCTTGAAGTCATATTCACGGAATTCGTTATTCAGTTTCAAAAGGTCGTAGAACTTCTCGACATACAGCTGGTAGTTCTTCCACAGTTCGTTAATCTTGGCCTGCGGCACGATTTTAACTTCGTTCCATTGCTGCTGCAACTTTTTGAATTCCGTATAGTTCTTATTGGCGTCTTCCGGAGATTCCACCAACTCTTTCAGTTCCTCGATGATAGAAAGCTTGATTTGCAGGTTGAGTTCTTTCAGTTTCTCCTGTTCTGCATTGAGCGCGCTTCTTTTTTCCTTGATGACGGACATGGTATTTTTGAATTCCTCTTCCAAAGCGTCGGCTTGTGGAACAAACTCTTCAATAGCTCCCCCATTCTCAACGAATTGCTTCTTTGCGGCTTCCTGCTCTGAGTTATGTAGTTTGTAGAAAGCCTGTTTCAAACCGTCTATCTCCGATTTGGTAGCATTCTCCACGTCTGTTGCAATCTCTTTGAGTTTGTTCAGGATTTCTTCTTTAGTGAGCTTTTGAACTGATTCGGCCGGCTTGTCGGTCAAGGTTGCCTCAGCGGGAGTTTCTGTTGTTGCCGGCTCAGAAACCTCTGCTGTTTTTTTGTCTTCTTCTAATTCCACCGGTTTGTCGGGGAGATTAGTGTCATGAGTGTCCGTCATTTGTATTTACTTTTTAGAAACGGGATACCCCGTTCGGGTTACATTAGGTTACAAATTAATGAAATAAAATGATTACTTCATACTTTTTCCCTTAATTTTTTTCAATTTAGCCGTTTCAGGCCAATAGTACGGTGATGCCCATATACATCATCATGCCGATAATATCGTTGGTGATGGATATAAACGGACCTGTGGCGATGGCCGGGTCTACTTTCAGCTTTTCGAGTGTCATGGGTACTAACGTTCCGAATATGGAAGCGAACATGACAACGGCAAACAGACTGATAGATACGGAGTAGGTAACTGTGGCCGTACCGCCGAACCGTACAAAATTATATATGTATACCAATAAGGATATGATAGTCGCATTGATTACCGCTACCACGGATTCCTTGGCAATTTGCTTGAATGTATCTTTTGCGTCCAGAGAACTGTTGGCAAGGCCCTGCACGATGATTGCGGAGGACTGGGTTCCCACGTTTCCGCCCGTGCCGCCGATTAACGGAATGTACAGCGCCATTTCGGGGTGTGCGGCGAAAGTCGCGTCGAAATTGCCTAATATCATGGAGTTGCCGATACCGCCCAACATACCGATAAGCAGCCACGGCAGGCGTGCGGAAGTCTGGCGCATGACATTGTCGTCCGTTTCCACGTCCTGTGACAAACCGGATGCCAATTGGTAGTCGCGCTCCGATTGTTCGCGAACCTCGTCCATGACGTCGTCCACGGTGATTTGCCCTACCAGGCGGCCTATACTGTCGACGACGGGCACTGCCACCAAGTCGTATTTCTCGATGATCTGTACCACTTCGTCCGTGGGAGTGTCTACATGGACGGAAATGGGGTCTTTCCTCATCACATGTTTCACTTTGGAAACGGAGGGAGAGGTAATCATCTTCTTCAACGGGAATACGCCTTGCAGGCGTTCGTCATCATCAATGACGTATACGTAGTAGATTTCGTCCAGCTGTTCGGCTTGCAGACGCATTTCTTTCAGACATTCCGGCATACTCCAGTTCTCGTTGACGGTTACCATTTCCGTACCCATCAAACCGCCGGCGGTGTCTTCATCGTATTTCAACAGGTCTACGATGTCTCCGGCCTGCTCTATATCTTCAATATGCGAGAGGACTTCTTCCTTTTTTTCCTCGTCGAGGTCGCGCATCAGGTCTACGGCATCATCCGTATCCATATAGTCCACAAACCGTTTGGCAATGGTTTCCGAAGGCAGAAGTTCCAGGAATTCCTTTCGGACATCTTCGTCCATTTCTACCAATACGTCGGCGGCTGTTTCGTTGTCGAGAAGACGATAAACGAAGCGCGCCTCTTCGGGCGCGAGGTCATTACACAGTTCGGCAATGTCTGCCGGATGCAGGTCGATAAGAAGCGCCTTGACGTTTTCCGCGTCTTTCTGCTCTATAAAGCTTTTGACTCTATCTATGTATTCTTCGTTTATTTCCATAACTCATTGTATATCGCCTAAGGCTGAAAGCCGTTAAATGCTCATTTGTCTGTTTCTTCTTTCATTTCTTTCAAGGCTGTTCCCACCCGGTTGGTCAACTCTATAAACTCTTGTACGGACAGTTGTTCGGGACGCTTATTGAAGAGGAGGTCTTCGGTCAGCGGACATTCTTTGCCGAGTATCGGTTTTATGGAATTGCGCAAGGTTTTCCGGCGTTGGTTGAATGTGGTTTTTACCACCTGCTTGAACAACTTTTCGTCGCATCCCAATTGTCGCGTGTCATTGCGAGTCATACGGATAACGGCGCTTTTCACTTTAGGGGGAGGGTTGAACACGTGCTCGCTTACGGTGAAGAGGTACTCCACGCGATACCAGGCTTGTATCAGTACGCTCAGAATACCGTACGTCTTGCTGCCCGGACCGGCGGCGATGCGCTCGGCGACCTCTTTCTGTATCATGCCCGTGCAGCATGGTATCAGGTCCTTGTTGTCCAGCATTTTAAAGAAAATCTGGCTGGATATGTTATAGGGATAATTACCCGTCAGTACGAATGGCTGTCCGTCGAACAGGCGTTGCAGATTCATTTTCAGGAAATCGTCCTCTATGATATTATCCTCCAATTGCGGGTAAGCTTCCCGCAGATAGGCTACCGATTCGTAATCCACTTCCACAACTTTCACTGTGCGCTCTTTGGGTAAAAGAAATTGTGTCAGTACCCCCATACCCGGTCCCACTTCCAGTATCGGGAGTTTGGGACAGGCGTCTACGGTGTCGGCGATGTCCTGCGCCACTTTCAGGTCTTTCAGAAAGTGCTGGCCGAGAAACTTTTTAGGTTTAACTAATCTCATGTATCAACTAAATCGTTACTTTTGCGGTTCAAAGGTAATCCTTTTCGGCGAATTACGAGTTACAAATCACAAATTACGACGCGTGCCGGATGAATTTTAAGGTAAAACGATGAATAAGATAATAAAAAAGACATTGAAAATCGTGTTGCCCGTTCTTTTGGGCGGTTTTATTCTGTATTGGGTGTATCGTGATTTTGATTTTGAACGTGCCAAAGAATTGCTTTTGCATGGTACGAATTGGGGATGGATGCTGTTCTCACTGTTCTTCGGCGTGATGAGCCATGTGTTTCGAGGGTGGCGCTGGCGACAGACGCTGGAACCGTTGGGGGCTTACCCCAAGAGGAGCGATTGCGTGGATGCCATATTCATTTCCTACGCTACCAATTTGATATTGCCCCGTGTGGGTGAAGTGTCGCGTTGCGGTATTCTGGCTAAGTATGATGATGTATCGTTTTCCAAATCTTTGGGGACTGTGGTAACCGAGCGTTTGGTGGATACCTTGTGCATCCTTTTGATTACGGGACTTACTTTTCTGGTTCAGATGCCCGTGTTTCTCCGCTTCTTTCAGGAAACGGGTACAAAAATCCCTTCACTGATGCATCTGCTGACATCGCCCTGGTTTTATGTGTCCCTGTTCTGTGTTATCGGAGTGCTGGTGCTTATGTATTATCTGATGCGGATGCTTTCTTTCTTTGAGAAAGTGAAGGGAGTCGTGCTGAATGTGTGCGAGGGGGTGATGTCGCTTCGTAATGTGAGGAATATCCCCTTGTTTATTCTCTATACGTTACTTATATGGGGATGTTACTTCTATCATTTCTATCTGACTTTCTATTGCTTTTCTTTTACGGAACATCTTAGTTTTCAGGCTGCAATGGTGATGTTTGTAGGCGGAACGTTTGCTGTAATCGTTCCTACGCCCAATGGGGCGGGCCCTTGGCATTTTGCCGTTATCACCATGATGATGCTTTACGGCGTGAACGCTACGGATGCCGGCGCTTTTGCACTGATAGTACATGGTATTCAAACCTTGCTGGTTGTACTGCTCGGTATTTATGGCGGACTGCACGTTTCGTTGGTGAACCGTGCAAAATGAATCAATTATTTTTATACTTTTGCAAAAGTATAAACACATAAATAGCACAGATGTCTGATACTTTATCATCTGCGTTTGCAGATACGAAACCGCATTATAATATCCTCGACGGACTGCGTGGGGTGGCGGCGCTGACAGTTGTATGTTTCCACTTGTTTGAGGCTTATGCCACCAGTCATCTGGACCAGAAGATTAACCACGGGTATTTGGCTGTCGATTATTTCTTTATTTTATCCGGATTCGTCGTTGGTTATGCTTATGATGACCGGTGGAAAACAATGCGTATTACTGATTTCCTTAAACGTCGGTTTATTCGCTTGCATCCTATGGTAGTTCTCGGAGCGGTCATCGGAGCTGTGATGTTTTATTTTCAAGGCTGTTCTGTTTGAGATGTTTCACAGGTATCTGCAATGGCGTTGATACTCGCTACGCTAATGAATGCTTTTCTAATTCCGGCGACTCCCGGTGGAAATTCGGGGAGTAGGCGAGATGTACCCTCTGAACGGACCCAGCTGGTCTCTGTTTTTTGAATATATGGGTAATATTCTATATGCGTTCTTTCTGCATAAGCTTTCTACAAAAGTCCTTTCCATATTAGTATTGTCGGCGGGTTGCGGACTGGCTGTATTTGCTCTTTGCGGACCGCTTGGCGATATATGTGTGGGCTTTGCTTTGACGGAAGAAAATATAATCGGCGGCTCTTTGCGATTGTTGTTCTCGTTTCCGGCAGGTTTGTTGTTGTCACGCATCTTCAAGCCTGTCAAGGTACGAGGGGCGTTCTGGATAGGGAGTTTCTCTATTGTCATTTTATCGGCGATTCCCAGAATTGGCGGCAGTGAGCATCTATGGATGAATGGTTTGTATGATACTATATGCTTTGCCGTCGCGTTTCCTTTGTTAGTCTGTCTTGGAGCTTCGGGAAAGACTACGGATAAAGTCACGACCCGGGTTTGTAAGTTTCTGGGAGATATATCATATCCGTTGTACATGGTGCACTATCCTTTTATCTATCTGTATTATGCTTGGGTTAAGAATGAGCACCTTACATTTACGCAGTCTCTGCCGGGTGCGGTAGCGCTTGTGGCGGGTTCTGTCGTGTTGGCTTACTTATGCCTGAAATTGTATGATGAACCGGTACGCAGATGGCTTGCCAAGCATCTTTTGCACGCATACGGCTCAAGAAGTAACAGAAATGGCGGATAAGAAAGATTTTTATGTTCTTATTATTTGCTGTTAGGAATAAATAATTACTTTTGCGCATAGAAAGTAAACTGTTTATGAAAAACACAATCAACTCTTTGATAGTAGCCGCTGCATTGTCGGCATTATCGGTTTGTGCTGAAGCACAGTCTTTTCAACGAATATTGGAACGCCCTGTCAATATAGTCCGGTCGGAATGGGAGTATGATAATGACGGGAATCAGGAACTGAATTATTACAACGAAGATTATTGTAACTATTATCTTTATAGGGTTAATGATGACTCCTATAATTTGAGACCCGGCAAGAACACCGTTTTTAAGAGAATGAAAGATGCACAGTACAATAACCTATTTAACAGAGCCACTACTTACACGTTTTTTCGTGGAAGTTTTCCAAAGGACTTCAATATAAATACGCCTTATGCGTTTCCTGTAAAGAATGGCATGCAAACCGCTTGGAAAACGGACAGGCGCGAATCTGTCAGAACCTTGCAATTTCGCATGTTGCCGGGTGATACTGTCTATGCCACCCGTAGCGGAATCGTGTGTCGTACGATGTTGCCTCGCCAGTTGCTGATATGCCATGCCGACTATACTTTTGCAGCCTATCTGGCTATGAATGAGAATTTTGTTTCTCCCGGTGAGGAGGTGCGTACGGGACAACCGGTCGGGATAGCCGGCCCTACGGGAGTTTCTATCTCCTTTTTCTTCCTTGATAAAAATAAATTCAGCGGATTGGAAGCCGCCGGATATGTCTATTCACACTTTACGCCGGTATTCCGTACTGCGGAAGGCGATGTAAAGCCTGTGGAGAGGAAGATGTATAATGCGCTTGTCGATGATGAACTCATTATGCTGGATATGAGCAAGCGTGAACAAAAGAAGTATTTAAAAAGTAAAAAATGAAATGAGACTTTCACTATTCCTTTATTTGGTGTTCGCTTCATATTGCGGGGCTGTCGCGCAAAATTTGCAGATAAGATATGAGGGAGATCCCCTTTCGGAAAAAGATAGGATTTGGATAGAACGTTTTTTGACATCCGAAATAGAACTCTATGCACGGTTTGGCTTGAAAGATACTACTAACTTGAAGTTGACCGTCTTTGAGAAAAAGCAGGATGCTTGGTATTATTTGGACAGCATAAAAGTAGCCTTGCCATCTCTGCATGCCGGTGGACTGTATATCCCCGGTAAGAAAGAGGCGATTATCTTAGGACGTGAAAAATGGCGGGAACGGAGCTCAAAGATAATTATTCATGAATTGACGCATCATTTAAGCCGTCAGACCATGAAAAGACTGCCGGGATGGCTTAACGAAGGCCTATCCAAATATTTTGAAAATTGTGAGTTGGGTAAGAAAGGGCTTAAGCACACGCTTGGAGATTACGAGCGGGGACGGATACGTACCATGTACATGTTAGGTGAAGTGGATTTGAAATCGTTTATCGACAATACCAACGGTGATTTTCGTAAGAAACTGCTTACGGATGAATCTTATGCCTACGTTCTTTCCCACGCGCTTGTTACGTTCGGACTTGAAGTGGCTGAAAAAGAGTTTATGGAGAACTTTATAGCCTTATTGAATAAAAAGATGACAGGCGTTCGTTATTCCCAACTGATAGACGCCGTTTATCCCGGCGGCTTCATGCAATTTGAGCGTGACTTTACCGATTTTTGCAATTCCGATTAGAGCGATATTGAAAAATTACTCTTATATTTGCGAAAACAACATTTATAATTATGAGTACAATCTTACAGTTGGCTCCACAAAATGTGTGGAAGCATTTCTATTCGCTGACTCAGATACCCCGTCCTTCCGGACATATGGAGAAAATAACTGAGTTCCTGATAAATTTCGGTAAGGGTTTGGGCTTGGAATCGTTTGTTGACGAGGTCGGCAATGTTATTATCCGCAAACCTGCCACTCCGGGTATGGAAAACCGCAAAGGTGTCATTCTGCAGGCACACATGGATATGGTTCCGCAGAAGAACAACGATACAGTTCATGATTTTACCAAAGACCCCATTGAAACTTACATTGACGGTGACTGGGTAAAGGCTAAAGGCACCACGTTGGGTGCGGACGACGGTTTGGGCGTAGCCGCTATTATGGCTGTGCTTGAGGCGAACGACCTGAAGCATGGTCCGTTGGAAGCGTTGATTACCAAGGACGAGGAAACGGGCATGTACGGCGCGTTCGGTTTGAAACCGGGTACGCTGAATGGTGAGATTCTGCTGAATCTTGACTCCGAGGACGAAGGGGAACTTTATATCGGTTGCGCAGGCGGCATCGATATTACAGCTACATTGGAATATAAGGAAGAAGCCCCTGCGGCTGATTCCGTAGCCCGTAAGATAACCTTGAAAGGTTTGCGTGGCGGACATTCCGGATTGGAAATCAATCAGGGACGCGGTAATGCCAATAAGTTGCTTGCCCGTATCGTACACGACTTGCTGATTGAGTTCGATTGCCAGTTGTCAGGCTTTGAAGGCGGTAATATGCGTAATGCGATTCCACGTGAGGCGCACGCCGTATTGGTCTTTAATCCCGAAGACATCGAAGGATTAGAAGACTATATCAAGGAATATGAGGCGCAGATTAATGAAGAATATACTCCGATCGAAGAAGGTATTACGTTAAAACTGGAGAACGTAGAGTTGCCTGCCGCCATTGTTCCCGAAGAAATCCAGGATAATATGATCAGTGTATTGATGGCCTGTCAGAACGGGGTTATGCGTATGATTCCCACTGTTCCCGACACGGTGGAAACTTCTTCCAATCTGGCCATTGTAACGATTGGAGGCGGTAAGGCTGATGTTCGCATATTGGCTCGCAGCTCTTGCGATACGATGAAAGATTTCTTGGCGGATAGCCTGACAGCATGTTTCTCTATGGCAGGTATGAAGGTAGAGTTGAGCGGCGGTTACTCCGGCTGGCAGCCTAATGTGGATTCCCCGATTCTGCATGCCATGACGTTGTCCTATAAGCGGCAATTCGGTGTGGAACCGGCTGTGAAGGTCATTCATGCCGGTTTGGAGTGTGGTATTATCGGTGCCAATTGCCCGGGACTCGACATGATTTCTTTCGGACCTACGCTACGTTCACCGCATTCGCCCGATGAACGTGCATATATTCCGTCTGTGACGAAGTTCTATGACTTCCTGGTTGCTACTTTGGAGCAGACTCCGGAAAAGTAATTCTTTTATATATAATAATGTGAAAGCAGGGTGCCGATGCGCTCTGCTTTTTTTATTGCCGCCATTTTTACCTCGGTCTGTCAGAATTGCTTTGCTTTACTGACATTCTGTCCCTGCTTGCCGCCGTAATGTTGCAGGGAATTGATTTAGGTCAAGAAATGTGTTATAAAACATGTTTTTCTATGTATTTTCACTTGCTATCTTAAACAAAGGCCTTATTTTTGTGTTATAAAACATAGAAACGATAGGATAACAGGTTATTTTTAAGAATAACAAGATTGATTTTAGGAGGATAACAAAATGAAAAAGTTAAGAAAATTATTTAGACGTTTCGGCGAAGCCGATAAGAACATCTGGGGTTATGTAATGCTTTAAGCATTCATCCCCTTTTAAGAGAGAAATTAGTTTTCAGTTTTCAAGATGTTAGTTTAATTTTTTAAGGTTATGAAAAAGAAGATTATGAATTCATTCAGACGTATTCTCGCAGAGGTAGGTCGTAATGAGATGTTGATGATGGGATACACCATCAAGAAATAGAGAGAAAATGTTTTCAGGGTATTAGTTTAATTTTTAAGATTATGGGAAAAAAGATTGTAAACTCTTTCAAAGGTATTCTTGCCAAAGTTGGCGAGAATTGGATTGAAGCGATGAAGTATTATAACTACCCGAGATGAGTGTAGTGATTGATAAGAGACCGGGGGATATGTTCTGAGAACGTATCCCCCGCTTTTTTTATTACCGCAGGTATTTATGTCAGTATATGCTTTGTTTTTTTATTTTTTCTAAAAAGCCGGCACAATGTGGCTATTAATTTGTTATTTTTACAGTGTGCATTCATGTGGCGGAGATATGAATCGTTTGTATAGATGGGCGCCGGCATGACATTACGGTTGAAGTACTATTAAAAGGCTTCTAATTGCATATTAAAAGCCTTTTAATATGCAATTAGAAGCCTTTTAATAATAGCTCGTCATAGGTAAGAGGCTGACAGGCCCGATAAGGGAATGAAGATAAACCGTACAAACTGCCGTACCGGAATATGAATGCAGATAGCCGTACGGATAAGTTTTTATTATTTGATTCCTGATTCGCGTAAAAAACAAAAACTAATAACAATAGAATAGCTATGAAGAAAATCCAAAGATTTTGTACGTTGTTTCTGCTGATGATCGGGTTGTGCTTTTCCGCTTTGCATGCTCAGTCTTATGAAAAACTGTGGAAACAGGTAGAGCAAGCTCAAAAGAAGAGTTTGCCGCAAACGGTAGTGAAGCTGACGGGTAAAATCTACCGGAAAGCCGAGCTGGAGAAGAACGCTCCGCAGATGCTCAAGGCATATATCTGTGGGGAGGCCTATCAGGAAAGACTGACTCCGGATAGCCTGTATACCAATTTGAAGAATCTGGAAAGTTGGACGAAATCGGAGCGAAATCCGGTAAGCAAAGCTATTCTGCATTCATTGCTTGCCCGCGAATATGCGGATTATATGCGGGGTAACCGGCGGCTGTTGTCGGAACGCACGGCTTTGGACGCAGACGAAGCCCCGACAGACATTCGTGAGTGGAGCAATAACCTTTTTGTCGCTAAGGTAGACGAACATAATCTGGCTTCATTGCGGGATTCCATCCGCTTGCTTGGGGCTTCTTCCAAAGAATACGTGCCTTTTGTCGTGCTGGAAGACGGAAGCCGTTTTTACGGTCACGATATGTATCATCTGCTGGCAGCCCGTGCCATCGATACCTACCGGCTGTTGGACGGCTTTCGGGTGGACTCATTGCAGTTCTCCCGGATTGAGGGTATTTATACAGGTATGATAAATGCTTACCGGCATCGTGCCGGGGCGGAAGATGCGGTGGTGCTGGCAACGCTTGATTATTGGAAATGGAAAGTAACAGGCGGTGGTATAAGCCGTGAGCCCTACGCTACTTATCGCGAGAGGCAAGAGCAACTCAACAAAGAGTATCTTGAAGTTCTGGATAATCTGATCCGGGAATACGGCACGCGTGAAATCTGTGCGGAAGCCTATATCTGTAAAGCCGACCGACTTCGTGGTTTGGGAGGAACTTATATTGATGAGGCTTTGCAGACCTGTGATGAAGGAGTGAAACGCTACCCTGCTTATAAGCGTATCAATGAACTGCGAAACATACGGGAAAATATTCTGCAGCCCTATCTGGATATTAATACCCAGGGTAGTATTTATCCCGGTGATTCATTGGAATTGAACGTAGCTTATCGTAATCTGAAAGGATTTACGCTGAACCTGTACCGTACGAATCTGTCCGAAGTACCTTGGATGGATACCGGAATAAACAGGGCGTTCTATCAGAAGCATGCCCGTAAATTGTCCGCAACTCATTTTGAGCTGGATGCTCCGGCCGGGAAAGACGAGAGGCGGGGAGAGGCATCGGGCAACCTGCAACGTACGGATTTGAAGTTTTATGTGCCGGATGAACCGGGCGTTTATATATTACAGATTGTACCGGATGTAGCGACTGCCCGTACGGCGGATTCCTTTCTTGTCTCAACCCGTTTCAAGGTATTGACGCTGTCTCTGCCGGATAACAAAATGGAAGTGGTTACGGTGGATAGCCGTAGTGGACAACCCATTTCCGATGCAACGGTCAGCTTCTATTCCACGTACAATGAGAAAGACCGTAAACTGGTGCAGACGGTTACTACCGATGCCGGTGGTAAGGCTGTTGTGGAATGGAATAAAGCCATCCGCAGCTATGTGGCACGTAAAGGGACGGATATGGCCATGATGCCCCAGCATATTTATTTGAACAGATATTACGAGCGCAGTGAGTCGCGTCTGGAAGAACATATCACCCTGCTGACAGACCGCTCTTTGTATCGTCCCGGTCAGACCGTTTATGTCAAGGGTATCGCTTATGAACAGGAAGCGGATAAGGCGCATGTCTTGGCCGGAAAGAGCTATCAGATATGCTTGCTGGACGTAAATAGAAAAGAGCTGGTACAGAAGAATGTCAATACCAACGAATTCGGTTCCTTTACAACGGAATTGGTGCTGCCGACGGTTTGCTTGAATGGCAACTTTACGGTTGGAGTAAAAAATAAGACTTCCGTTTCCGTACGGGTGGAGGATTACAAACGGCCTACCTTTGAGATTACTTTTAATCCGTTGAAGGAAGCCTTCTGTTTGGGAGACACGGTAGATGTGACGGGCAATGTCAAGGCATATAACGGTATGGCCATTCAGGATGTGCCGTTGGTATATACCGTTACCCGTCGTAACAATTGGAAATATTGGGGACAAGCTGCCGCGCCGCTTGCCTCGGATACGGTACAACTGGATGCGAAAGGTAACTTCTCCATACCTGTCGTCCTGAAACCGGGTGCCGATAGGGACAGAATGGGCGGGGAACGTTTTTCCTATCAGATAGAAGTGTCGGTAACGGGTGATGCGGGTGAAACGCAGACTTCGCAGTATAACCTGAGTGCAGCCCGCCGAGCCTATTTCTTTATGCCTGATATTAACAGGGAATTATGCAAGGAAGATTCCATATCGGGAAGGCTGGCAGTGATGAATGCCGTGAATGAGACGTTGTCTATGGAAGGTATGTGCCGCCTGTATCCGGTTCTCGACTCTAAAACAGGAAAAGTCTCAGACAGGCCGGTTTATGAAAGCACATTTATGTCGGGTGAAACGAAGGATTTCGCCGCTTGGAAACAACTGCCGTCGGGAGAGTATCGCTTTGTCATGTCGGTTCGTGACCGTGACGGCAAGGAAGTCAGCAATGCGGACAATACGGTGAATATTGTGTTGTTCTCATTGGCAGATGCGCGTCCGGCTATGTTTATGGAAACCTTCCTCTATGAAAAGAATACTGAGTTCGATGCAACCCATCCGGCACTTTTCTACTTCGGCACTTCCATGCAGGATGCCTATGTCTTGGCAGATGTTTTCGGACAAAAGGGAAGGCTGGAGAGCCGTACCCTGTCATTGAGCGATTCGATTCTCCGTATGGAGTATCCTTATCGCGAAGAGTATGGAGACGGGGTTGCCGTGCAGTTTACCTTTGTAAAGAACGGACAGCTATATACACGTAGGGTGGAATTGCGGAAACGCCTGCCTGAGCGGACGTTGGATATGAAGTGGGAGGTTTTCCGCGACCGTTTGCGTCCGGGACAGGAGGAAGAGTGGAAGCTGGTTATCAAAACTCCGCAAGGGTTTCCTGCCGCAGCCGAGATGCTGGCAATGATGTACGACGCTTCATTAGACCGGATTTATAGCCGCAGCCAGTCGTTAAGCGTTTATTACAACCGGTATATTCCTTATTACTATTGGGATATCAATAATAATAACGGAAAGAGTTACGCTCCTTATTTCCCCACGAAGTCGTGGCGAGTTCCCGTTTGGCATTTTGACTATTTCACTTCGCCCTATAACGGAGTGGCGGAGGTTTTGCAAATTGTCGAAGATAACGCGGCTATCAACGGGGTGACGGTCGTCGGATACGGAGGCGCACGCAGCAAGGCTGCGACGGGCGGGCTGAAGATACGCGGATATAGTCCGCAGAGCAGTAATGCCGCCCTCTCTGCGACAGAAGAAGCCGGACAGGCGGTTGAAGTGAAATATGTTCCGGCACAGGTAGAAGAAGCGGTGACGGATGTTGTTTTTGAATCGGAAACTATTCCTCTTGACGGACAGACGTTACAGCCGGTGGCTGATTTGCGTACTAATTTTGCAGAAACGGCTTTCTTCTATCCCCAACTGCGTACGAATGAACAGGGTGAGATCGCTTTCTCCTTCACTATGCCGCAGAGTTTGACACGTTGGAATTTCCGGGGGTATTCCCATACCCGGGATATGATGACGGGTATGCTTGACGCTACGGCTGTCACCGCCAAAGAGTTTATGCTTACTCCGAATATGCCGCGCTTTGTACGGGTGGGTGATAAGACACGGATAGCTGCCGGTATTGCCAACCTGACAGGGAAGGAGGTAAAAGGCACAGCCGTATTCACCCTTTTCGACCCGATGACGGAGAAGATTATCTCCACCCGGCGTCAGAAGTTCTCGGTGGAGGCCGGAAAGACGGTATCGGTTGATTTCCGGTTTGATGTAACGGAACGTTATGACCTGCTTGGTGTACGTATGGTGGCGGACGGCGGCACGTTCAGTGACGGGGAACAACATCTGTTGCCTGTTTTAAGCAATAAAGAGTATATTACGGAGACGCTTGCCATGCCTGTCCGTGGTGAAGAAACGCGTACTTTCTCGCTGGACAGCTTGTTCAACGGTAACAGCCGTACGGCAACCGACCGTCGCCTGACGGTGGAATTTACAGGTAATCCGGCATGGTATGCCGTACAAGCCCTGCCTGTACTGAGCCGGCCCGCAACCGATAATGCCATTTCCTGGGCAACCGCTTTCTATGCCAACAGTTTGGCTGGCTATATTGCCAATAGCCAGCCGCGCATTAAAGCGGTGTTCGACAACTGGCGTCTGACGGGTGGGACAAAAGAAACTTTCCTCAGCCAATTGGAGAAAAACCAGGATGTGAAAAACATTCTGCTGGATGAGTCTCCCTGGTTGTTGGAGGCTACTACTGAGGCGGAACGGCAACAACGCATCGCTACCCTGTTCGATGTTAACCAATTAAATTACCGTAATATGTCGTCTTTGCTCAAATTGAAAGAGTTACAGGGGGAGGAAGGCGCATGGAGTTGGTTTGGCGGTATGTCCGGCAACCGTTATGTCACAAGTTATATCACCGGGTTACTTGTCCGCCTTTCTTTACTTACGGATAAGGCACTGCCGGAAGAAGTGGCGGTGATGAAGGATAAGGCTTTTGATTATCTGAATAAAGAAGCTCTGAAAGAATACCGGGATAACCGTAAGGCTGAGAAGAATGGGATTAAGATTACCGTTTTGTCGGATGCCGCTATGGAATATTTGTATCTGGTGGCTCTCGGTTCGGAAAAACTGTCCGGCGAATATGCAAAAGCGTTCGATTACTTCCTTACCAAGCTGGGAGGTAATCTTGAGAACGGTACAATGATTCGTAAAGCGCAGACAGCCGTTATCCTGCAGACGGTGGGACGCAGGACGGAAGCGAATGAGTTTATAGCTTCCATAAAAGAGCATCTTGTACAAACGGATGAAATGGGAGCGCATTTTGCTTTCCATGCCAATCCTTATACTTGGGGGATGATGCCGGTTCCTGCCCATGTGGCCGTCATGACGGCCTTGCGTAAGGCGGGCGGCAATGATGTTTTGATAGAAGAAATGAAGCTTTGGTTGTTGAAACAGAAACAGACGACGGCTTGGAATTCTCCGGTGGCTACCGCTGATGCGGTTTATGCATTGCTTTGCCAGGGTAGCGATTTGCTGGAAAGCGAAGGAGATGTCCGCATCACTTTAGGTAATAAAGTGATGGAAACGCTTTCTCCGGCAAAGACCGTTGTACCGGGATTGGGATACATCAAGGAAGTCTTCACGCAAGGCAGTCCTGAACTGAAGGCGACATCCGTTACCGTAGAGAAGAGGGATGCGGGTATCGCGTGGGGAGCCGTTTATGCGCAATACTTGTCGCCCATATCCGATGTGAAGCAACAAGGCGGTGAGCTGGATATCGATAAGAAACTCTTTGTAGAGCGTATCTCGGCCGACGGACAGAAATCTCTGCAACCGTTGGCGGATGCCGCACAGCTTTCCGTAGGTGATAAGGTCGTGTCCCGGCTTACTCTCCGCTTGGACCGTGCCATGGACTTTATTCAGTTGAAAGACCAACGTGGCGCCTGCTTCGAACCGGTAAACTCGCTTTCGGGCTATCGTTGGAGCAACGGTTTCGGATATTACGCAGAGGTGGAAGATGCCGGAGCCAATTTCTTCTTCGACCACCTGGGTAAAGGCGTTTATGTACTGGAACATAGCTATCGGGTGGCTCGCGGCGGTACGTACGAAACCGGACTGGCTACCGTGCAGTGTGCTTATGCGCCGGAATATGCTTCACACTCTGCGGGTGGAACTGTTGTAATCAAATAGGGTAGATGGATTTACTTGCTATCGAATGTTTACAGGTTATAAAAAGCGGAAAGAAAATCTGCGTATCTCGCTTAAAAACTTTACATTTGTACGACTAATTTAGAAGCAATATAAATGAGACGTAGTTTTATCACTCTATATGCGCTTGCAGCTACGGCATTAACGGCCGTAGCGCAACCGCATTTCACCTCTAATACGGAAATGTATGATTTCGGGCAGATTGAATGGAAGCGTCCGGTAACGGTGCAATATTCCATTACGAACTCCGGTAACCAGCCTTTGGTGCTTACCGGTGTGGAGCCCGATTGTGCCTGTTCCGTAGCACGGTGGACAAAAACTCCTATCGCTCCGGGTGCAAAGGGAGTGGTCAATGTGACTTTTGACGCAGAGGCTCTGGGGCACTTCAACAAATCCGTAGCCATTTACAGTAATGCGCAACCTCATTTGGTCTACTTGAAGTTCAACGGTGAGGTAGTACGTGAAATCAAGGATTTTACTAAAACCCATCCGTATCTCATCGGGCAGATACGCATTGATAAGAACAGTCTTGACTTCCCCGATGTGCAGGCCGGTGAAAAGCCTGTTATGCACATAGGAGTCGTGAATCTGTCAGACCGTCCGTACGAACCTGTGCTGATGCATCTGCCGCCTTATCTGCAAACGGAAGTGAAACCCAATGTCTTGCAAAAAGGAGAAAAGGGTGTCATCACCGTTACGTTGGACTCCGAACGCTTGACGGACTTCGGACTGACGCAAGCCTCTGTCTATCTGGCACGTTTTGCGGGTGACAAGGTGGGGGATGAAAATGAAATTCCTGTGTCCGCCATTCTTCTGCCGGACTTCTCGGGCATGACCGAAACGGAAAAGGCGAATGCCCCTGCCATCAATCTTTCCATTAAGGATATCGATATGAGTACGGTATTGGCAAAGAAGTCGAAGGCGCGTCAGGACATTATTATAACGAATACAGGCCGTTCTCCTTTGCAAATCAGCAAACTTCAGGTATTCCACCCGGCTGTGGGTGCCAGCCTGAAGAAAAGTGTGCTGCAACCGGGAGAAAGTACCCGTCTCCGTGTAACGGTGGCGAAACGGAATATCGGCAAAAAACGCCGTCATCTGCGCTTACTGATGATTACGAATGACCCGATGCAGCCGAAAGTCGAGATTAATATTAAAGCGAAATAATATAAATCTTACCATGGAACATCCTGAAAATAGCAGAGAATATAAAGGTTTGGTTGTCAATGCAGGCATTGAACAACCGTCGTCCGTCAATCCTTATTTGAAGCGGAAGCCGAAGAAACGCCAGCTTTCCGTTGCCGAGTACGTAGAGGGCATTGTAAAAGGTGATGTTACGATATTAAGCCGGGCTGTGACATTGGTGGAAAGCGTAAAGCCCGAACATCAGGCCATTGCCCAGGAGGTGATAGAAAAGTGCCTGCCATATTCCGGCAACTCTATCCGTATAGGTATCAGCGGTGTACCGGGCGCTGGCAAGAGTACGTCTATCGATGTATTCGGATTGCACGTATTGGAGAAATACGACGGCAAACTGGCGGTATTGGCTATCGACCCCAGCAGCGAGCGCAGCAAAGGCAGTATTTTGGGTGATAAAACCCGTATGGAGAAGCTCTCCGTTCATCCTAAATCTTTTATCCGTCCCAGCCCTTCGGCAGGTTCGCTGGGCGGTGTGGCGCGTAAGACGCGTGAAACGATTGTGCTTTGTGAAGCCGCCGGATTCGATAAGATATTTGTAGAAACAGTGGGTGTGGGACAGAGTGAAACCGCAGTACATTCAATGGTGGACTTCTTCTTGCTTATCCAGCTTGCCGGTACGGGCGATGAGCTGCAAGGCATCAAGCGCGGCATTATGGAGATGGCGGACGGTATCGTCATCAACAAGGCGGATGGGGATAATCTGGAACGTGCCAAGTTGGCTGCCACTCAGTTCCGTAATGCGCTGCATCTTTTCCCGGCTCCGGAGAGCGGCTGGACGCCGCAGGTACTGACCTATTCCGGCTTTTACAACCTCGGGGTACAGGAAGTATGGGATATGGTCTACAAATATATCGATTTTGTGAAAGAGAACGGTTACTTTGAATATCGCCGCAACGAGCAAAGCAAATATTGGATGTACGAAACCATTAATGAACAACTCCGTGACAGTTTCTATCATAATCCAACAATTGAAGCGATGCTGACCGATAAAGAGAGCCAGGTATTAAAAGGTAACCTGACATCCTTTGTCGCTGCCAAGAATTTGCTGGATACTTATTTTACGGAATTAAAGAATTAGTGGGGTCTCAAAGTAGAAGACACTTGCTGTTTGTTCCTTTTTAGGCATGGATTACACGGAAAAGAATCAAGTAAATCTGTGTAATCCGTGCCTGAAAGAAATCCTCAAGCATATTTTGATAACCTCTTGCTCCCTATACCTCTTTTCCTTCTTTCTCAAAGTCCTTGCGCGATTTGCTTTGTGTAACGATATATACACCGAGAAATACCAGCGCAATGGCAATTCCCTTTTCCAGATTGAATACCGCCATACCGATTATGACTGTAACTATTGAAGCTACAATAGGTTGCATGTAGTTGTACATGCTTACTACTGTGGGGCGCAACAGCCTTTGCGCCGTCATGATACATATATAGGCAAAGAAACTGCCGCCTACCACTACATAGCCTACTTGTAGCAGTGCCGCAGTAGAGATTTCCGTCCACTGAATGGCGGCCACATCGTGATAGGAGAAAGGGATGTAGCACATGGATGCATACACAAACATCCATTTGTTCAGGGTGATGGGAGAGTATTTTTGGGACAATCCCTTAAATACGGTCAGGTAAATAGAGAAACTGATTTGGGCGACGAGACACAGTAAGTCGCCTATGATGCTTCCGTTACCGCTGCTTGCATTTTGGCTGCTCATAATAAGTATCAATGCCCCCATTGCCCCTACAAAAATGCCCAGCACTTTTTTATTGGTAACGGGCTCTTTCAGATAAACGGCCGCTACAATCATGGTGACGATAGGAAGGGTGGTAGTTACGATAGAGGCATCGATGGGGGAAGTCATGGACAGTCCGAAGATGTAGACTCCCTGATTGAACACCAATGCAAAAAGAGAGGCGAAGAATATCTTCAACATATCCCGGTGGTCTACCTGCTCGCGTTTGCAGAAGAGTGAGAGCAGCCAGAAGCAAGCCGCTGCGCCTACCATGCGGAAAGTAGTGACAGACAAAGCGGAGAACTCAACTAATGCGGATTTGCCGATGGGTGCCATTAGTCCCCATAGAATATTGGCGGTCAGAGCGAAGAGGTGACCTTGTATGTTCTTGTTCATATTGTAAAATATGTATTGGTTGTGGTGAAAAACGCCGCAAAGGTAATTAAATTCTCAATCTCTTTCTTTATATTTGCTACACGAATATAAAGGAATCATGGAAGTACAAGCCAATTACATCAGACGTATCGAGATACACGGATTGTGGCATCGATATAATATAGCTTGGGAGTTGCGTCCCGATGTCAACATACTTTCCGGTATTAACGGGGTAGGAAAGACTACGATTCTGAACCGTTCGGTGGGTTATCTGGAGCAAACCACCGGAGAAGTGAAGAGTGATGAGAAGAACGGAGTACACGTTTTTTTCGATAATCCGGAAGCGACTTTCATCCCTTATGATGTAATCCGCAGTTACGACCGTCCCCTTATCATGGGAGATTTCACCGCCCGCATGGCAGACCCGAACGTAAAGTCCGAACTGGACTGGCAGCTCTATCTGCTCCAACGCCGTTATCTTGATTACCAAGTGAATATCGGTAACAAAATGATTGAATTGTTGAGCGGTGACGAGGAACAGCGGAGTATGGCTCCGGCTCTTTCCGTACCTAAACGGAAGTTCCAGGATATGGTTGACGAACTGTTCAGTTATACCCGCAAGAAGATTGACCGCAAGAGCAATGATATCGTCTTTTTCCAGGATGGAGAACGGTTGCTTCCCTATAAACTCTCATCCGGTGAGAAACAGATGCTGGTAATCCTGCTGACTGTCCTCGTGCGCGACGAAGACCATTGTGTACTCTTTATGGATGAGCCGGAAGCGTCATTGCACATTGAATGGCAGCAAAAGCTTATCGGTATGATACGTGATTTAAATCCGAATGTACAGCTTATCCTCACTACCCATTCGCCTGCCGTTATCATGGAAGGATGGCTGGATGCAGTGACGGAAGTGGAAGATATTTCAACGATTATAAATTAAATGATTCATTAAAATCATCATTCATCACTGTTTTGGCAACATCTTTACGACATAATCTGACTTCCGCTTATCTGGACGCCGCGCATAAATTCTCATCGAAGAGGGGGCGCAGACGCATTGTGGCGTATGTGGAAAGCTATGATGATATAGCTTTTTGGCGTACTCTTTTGGCAGAGTTCGAGAACGAGGAACGCTATTTCCAAGTAATGCTTCCGTCCGCCACTTCATTGGCGAAGGGTAAGAAGATGGTGCTGATGAATACGCTCAATACAACGGAGCTGGGACGCAGCCTGATAGCTTGTGTGGACAGTGACTACGATTTCCTGCTGCAAGGGGCTACCAATGTGTCGCGGAAGATAAACCGCAATCCTTATATCTTCCAGACTTACGGATATGCCATTGAGAACTTCCATTGTTTTGCCGAGAGCCTTCATGAAGTTTGTGTGCAGGCAACGTTGAACGACCGTCATATCCTCGATTTTCCCGCTTTCCTGAAACGCTATTCACAGATAGCCTATCCGTTGTTTCTGTGGAACGTATGGTTTTATCGCCAGCATGATACGCATACCTTCCCTATGTACGATTTTAATGCCTGTGTCCGTTTGCAGGAAATAAGCCTGCGGCATCCTTATAGCGCTTTGGATGCTATGCAGCGTACGGTATCTGCCAAGTTGTCCGAAATGCAAGTCCGTTTTCCGCACTACATAGAGCACGTTGACAAGTTGGGAGAAGAACTGCGTAAATTAGGATTAGTTCCCGACAATACCTATCTCTATATACAAGGACATCACATTATGGACTGTGTGGTGTTGAAGCTGCTGATACCCGTTTGTACCGTACTCCGTCGTGAGCGTGAACAGGAAATTAAACGTCTGGCGGAGCATAACGAACAGTTCCGCAATGAACTGACGGGCTATGAGAACAGCCAAGTCAATGTAGCTGTCATGTTGAAGAAAAACAGCGGTTACAAGAACCTTTATCTCTATCAGTGGTTGAAAGAAGACATCCGGGAGTTCCTCGAACGGGAGAAGCTCTGACCACCTATTATACTTTATATTTAAACATCATGGACATATTAAAGAATATCGACGAATTATTGATTTCCTGGGGAATAGCCCCTTCTCTGGCCGATATGCTCGATCAATTTATAGCTTTTGCGCTTGTGCTTATAGTCGCTTTTCTGGCGGACGCTATTTGCCGGAATATCTTGTTAAAGGTGGTGGCGCATCTGATAAGGAAAACGAAAGCGACATGGGATGATATCGTTTTCGACCGTAAGGTGTTGATTCACCTTAGCCGGATGGTGGCTCCTGTCATCATCTATATCTTTATTCCGGTTGCTTTTGCCGAGACGAGTTCTTCCACTTTGGGATTCATCCAGCGTGTCTGCCTTATCTATATTCTTATCACGTTCCTAAGTTTTATCAATTCGTTCCTGAAAGCGGTTTATACTGTGTACAGCGAGAAAGAACAGCTTCGCGACCGCCCTTTGAAGGGAATGTTGCAGACGGTACAGGTGATTCTCTGGTTTGTGGGCGCTATCATCGTGGTAAGTATTCTGATTGATAAGTCTCCGTTGTCGCTATTGGCAGGACTGGGCGCTTCTGCCGCTATCCTGATGCTGGTATTCAAAGATTCGATTATGGGATTTGTTTCGGGGGTACAGCTATCCGCCAATGATATGCTGAAGGTGGGTGACTGGATTGCGATGCCCAAATACGGTGCCGACGGTACGGTGATAGAAGTCACGCTGAATACGGTAAAGGTGCGTAACTGGGATAATACCATTACTACGATTCCACCCTATCTGCTGGTCAGCGACTCGTTCCAGAACTGGCGCGGTATGCGCGAGAGCGGCGGGCGGCGTGTCAAGCGTTCCATTAACATCGATATGAACAGCGTGAAGTTCTGTACTCCGGAGATGTTGGACAAGTATCGTAAAATTCGTTTGCTGAAAGACTATGTGGAGCATACCGAAGCGGTGATAGAGGAGTACAATAAAGAACATCATATCGATAACTCCATTCTCGTCAACGGTCGTCGCCAAACCAATTTGGGTGTGTTCCGGGCTTATCTGACCGCTTACCTGAAAAGCCTTCCTGATGTAAATCAGGAACTTGTCTGTATGGTGCGCCAACTGCAACCCACAGACCATGGTATTCCTATGGAGCTTTATTTCTTCTGTGCCATCAAGGATTGGATTCCTTATGAGGGGGTACAGGCCGATGTATTCGACCATGTTCTGGCTATCATTCCCGAATTCGATTTACAGGTATTTCAGTCGCCGTCGGGAAGGGACTTCCAACGGGTGCTTTCTTAGCTGTCAATGATTGGTTGCCGGTAGATTTATTCCTGCTGGTCTTGCTTTTGAAATAGAAGAAACAGCCTGTATCAGAATGAGCTATTATCTTATCCTGATACAGGCTGTTTTTATCTGAATATCCCCTAACCGGATTCCCGTTTAACTAATATACGGTATTTTGCGGGTCAAAGTTGGTCCAACCTTTCATCCAGTCGTCGTTGGCATCTTTAAAAGCTCCGATATAACCGTTATTACCATCGGAGAGGATTGAAGCCGGACAATATTTCTGGCCGGTATTCATCGGGTCGGTCAGGCCTAATTCGGATTCGCTCTTCACCGCATTATTGATGGAATTGGCGTAAGTAGTGCCCAAAGAACCGTCGTTTACAAAGAACTCGTGAGAGAAAGATATACGGCTGCCGTCTGTTATATTTTTGCCGTCGGCGGATAAGTGGTCTTCATAAATTTTGTTACCGTCGGAGCCGATAATATCCATACCTGCGAAGATGATGTTCTTCAATGTGAAGCCGCCCTCTTTGGCATACTTCGGTGTATTGCCTTTTTCGCCATCTATAATCAGGCCGATAGGATAACCTACTGCCAATGAGTTTTCACAATTCAACCTGCTGCTACGGCGGATTTGCATGGCAGATTGGAATTTACCGAGTTTAGAGCCGTTGTCCGGATATACGCTACCGCCGGTGATGTAGTCTGAAGTGTTGGCAAAGTCCGTATTCAAGGCGGTCTTGGGACCGATGAAAGTTATGTTCTTAAAAGTGGCGGTAGTAAATGGGGCCGTTTCCGTACCGCTTGCGTTGTTGTCGCTCTCAAAGCCGTTGGACTGAGATGTATCGGCAATGCGCGGGTCACGGATTGAAAGACAGTATTGTACTGTTCCGTTGAAACCGTTGTCGGTATCGAACTCGTCATCCCAACCTTTGTAGGCCACCAGGTACCGGCAATTTACCGTACCGCCGAACCATTCGTAAGAATCATCGTTGGAATAAGATACTTGTAAGTGGTCGATGGTTGTACCGCTACCGACAGAACCAAAAGTGATTCCGTTGATTTCCTGGTCTGTTTTGAACGGATAACCGGCAAATTCCACGCGGATGTATTGATAGATACCGGAATTGTCACTGTCGTTATCACCACCGAAAGTTGTACGCGGACCACCTTCTATTTGTTTGGTTCCCTCATTGTTCTTGGCTTTACCGCAGATTATCAGGCCACCCCAGTCACCGGGCTTGCGGTTACCCGGAGCCTCTTCGGAAGTCATTACGATAGGAGCTTCTTTGGTTCCTTTCATTTCTACGTAACCGCCGGGTTCCACTATAAGGGCGGCTTTGGTCTGCTTGTCGCCTTTAATGATTGTACCTGCGGGAATTCTCAGCTTGGCTCCGCTGGCAATGTATACCCAACCTTTCAAGAGGTAAGTTCCTTTTTCCAGTGTTACGTCACCGGTAAATACAAATTCTTGGTCGCCACTACCCAGTTCTGTACCTTTGTTGAATAGAATACCTTCGCTGACGGCTGTCGTTCCGTCGTAAATTACTTTCGGTTCTTCGGTATTGCCATTTCCGGTATTGTCATCATCAGAGCAGGATGTTAATCCGCTTCCCATTACAATGGCTGCGCATATCATACTGACCCAGCCAAACTTTTTAATTTCCATTTTCATACTTCTTTTTTGTTTTGGATTTCTGTTTCTAATCTGTTAGTCTCTCTTGTATATTTAAAAATTGTAACCGATTGTCAGGTTGTAACTCCGTCCGGGTTTATAACTGCGCGTTATTTCTTCAATGGTACGGGCTTGTCCGTTTACTACTACATCCTCAAACTGTTTGAAGTAATAGCGCTCTGCAAGAAGGTCGCGTATAGCGGCTTTTATTTCCAGATTGCCAAACTTTTTGCTGGCAGAGAGGTCAATGCTGTTACGAGGCATTTCATAGGAGTTGGGAATATTGCGTGCATCACCTTCGGAAGAACTGCCGTAGCGGTTGCCTACACCGATAATGCGTTTACCGATACGATTGTAGAGGATGGCGGCATTCCAGCCTTTCTCCGTGTTGTTATAGAATAATCCTGTGTTGATGAGGTACGGTGATTGCCCTTGCATAGGCCGGTCGATATTGTTAGTTCCCGCCGCAAACTGAACTTTACTTTTGATGAGCGCCCCGTTGAATGAAAGGCTGAAGTTCTTCATACCGATAAAGTCGAGGTTTTTGCGGATATCCACTTCTATACCATAGTTGTCGGCTCCTTTGGCATTAATATAGGAATAAATCGGGTCGGTACCGCCGGACATGGTGTATGTCCATTCAATAGGGTTTTTGAAATGTTTGTAGAATAAGGCCACGGAGATTTGTTCGCCATTGTCGGGATACCATTCGTAACGCAGGTCTACATTTTGTATATAGGCTGCTTTCAAACCGGAGTTACCCATCACGTCACTGCCGAGGTCGAAGTCGTAGTAAACGGAAGTGGAAAGTTCGCGAAATTCCGGACGATTCACGGATTTGCCGTAAGCCAGGCGGAGCTGGTGTTTCTCGTTCAGCTTGTATGTGGCATTCAAAGAGGGGAAGAGGTCGTTATAATCGTAGAAAGTACTGCGTTTGCTCTCCTCGTATTGCCGGGTGTTCATGATGAGTTCCTGGCGGTTGTGCTCATAACGTACTCCGGCATATAAACTGAAAGCGCCTACGGGGATGTTGATTCCTGCATAACCGGAAATTTGAGTGTTCTTTCCTTCGTAGTTGTTCATGTAGTTCACTTCTTCCTGCATATAGAGTTTGTCGGTTCCGTAATTGGAGTCAATCAGTACGTTATTAACAACGTCAGTGTCGAACTCAAACCGATCCGGCAAAGCGTTATCAGGGTCCCAGCCGTATTGAAACTGGCGGGTATTATAGGTACGCGTGCGGTATTCGCCGTACAAACCGGTTTTCAAAGTCGGTTCAATGTTTCCGAACTGGAAATCATGACGGTAGTTTACATTAGCCGACGCGATATGCTCGTCCAGTTTGGTGAACTCACGGCTGATACGATAGATACTCATGGTTTCGTCTGTACGGTCGGTACGCTCGATGAGGCGGCGGTCGGGCAGATTACGGTTGGCATACGCATAACCGATGCTCCAGTCGAGCTTATTGGCGTCAAACGTATGTTTGCCGGTAAATTGCGTGTTGTATGTAGTACGGCTGGAATAGTAGTATTCCATATTATTGATATTATCGGGCTGGGCGTTGAATCCGGTACGTTCCGAATAGCGGTCTTTGGCTATTTGATTGAAAATGTTCTTAAATTCATAACGGTGACGGCTGTCTCTCGGCTGAAAGGTGAGATTCAGCATAGCGCCCAGACGCACATCATTACTGTATTGGTTATCTGTTGCTTTACGTAGGAATACGGTTTTGTCATTGGATGTATCGTACGGACCGTAAAGGGAATTCTCCATATCCAGATACGTTTTATAAGTATTACTGTAATTTACGGCTACCAGCATACCATAGGTACGTCCGCTCTCGGTTTCCCATTTATGGTTGTAAGACAGATTTACTTTAAGGTCTCCGACAGGCTTTATGGTCTTTAGTGTCCAGTCGTTGTTAAGGCCGTTGTTAAGGATGTCTATACGGGCGGTATTGCCGTTGGCATAGTTCGGATATGTATTCAATGCTCCTTTCATACCGGCGTCAAGTGTGCGGAAACCGGTGCCGAATCCCAGCCAGTCCATGTTTCCCCCTTTGGCTTTTAGAAAATCTTTAAAATGGGTCCGGTCGTTGATTGCGCCTCCGATAGAAAGATTAAAGCCGTTTTCGCTTGGCATATCTTTAGTGTCGATAAGAATAAAACCACCGGTAAAGTCTGCGGGATATTCGGGGGCAGGGCTTTTTACAATAACCATGTTGTCCAGTTGGGAGCTGGGAATGATGTCGAAAGAGAAAGCGCGTGAGTCGGCTTCCGAACTGGGAACGGCGCTGCCGTTCATCCATACATTATTGTAACGTTGGGACAGTCCGCGCACCATGACAAACTTCTCGTCTATAATGGATACACCCGGTACACGCTTGATAACTTCGGAGGCATCTTTGTCCTGTGTTTTGGCAATCTGTTGGGCGGATACGCCGCTTTGTACCACTAAACTGCGCTTCTGTTCCTGCATCAGGGACACTTCATTATTCTTTTTTGCTGCGGCTACTATGGATACCTCACTCAACGCCTGTGCGTCGCTTTCCAACTCGAAGTTCAGTACGACATCGGCATTGCCTGCTTTTACATTATTCAGTACGATATCTTTGTAACCCACATATTTAATGTACAATGTGTAAGTACCGTCTTTCACATCCAAGGAGTAGTTGCCGTCCATATCGGCGATGGCGCCTTGCGTGGTTCCTGCTATCTGTACGGTAGCTCCGGTCAGCGGTTCCCGGGTCTGCTTGTCGGTGATAGTACCTTTGATGGTGCCTGCCATGGCCGTCATGACAGAAAGTGTAAGGAATAAAATAAGGAAGAGAATCTTTCCTAAATCTACTTTCATACTCATCTCTTTTATACGTTTCTTAGTTCGCTGCAAAGATGCGCCGGGCGTATTTCAAGAGTGGTACATACCTTATACAATACATTTTCGTTTTTATTAAGGCTCTGTTACACAATCTGTATGATTTTGTCATGCCGTGTAACTTAAAAAAGAATATAAGGTACTTGGTTATTGAAGTTTTATCTCTACATTTGTATAATCATTAAAAAAATAGACACATTATGGGCGTTCCCCTTCACAATGACACCGAACGTTTTCGCCGCCTATCCCTGCTTGGACGGATTGGTTGGTGGGAGGCCGACTTCTCCGCTAAGCAGTATCTTTGTTCCGAATATGTATGCGATTTGTTGGGAGTAAAAGGAGAGTCACTTTCTTTCATGGATTTCGGCCGGATGATTCGTGAAGACTATCGGGGGCGCATTACCAGAGAGTTTCTCGCCATTACAGAAGTGGAAGTCTACGAACAGACCTTTCCTATTCATACTGCGGCAGGAGTGATTTGGGTACATTCCCGTATGGGTTTTAAGGAGATTACGCCTGACGGACATTTAAAAGTCTTCGGAATTCTGCAACGCGTAACGGAACCCGTAAATAAAGAAGATAAGGACAGAATGTGCCATATCAATAATCTGTTGTACCGTCAGAATTCCATTTCCCATTCCTTGTCCCATTTTCTGAAAGATGAATCGGTGGCTTCCGGCATTTACGAAATCCTGAAAGATATTCTGGATTTCTTCCGTGCGGGGCGCGCCTATATCTTTGAGTATAACGAGAATTATACTTCCCAGACTTGTACGTACGAGGTTGTAGCCGAAGGAGTAATGCCGGCCATAGAAACACTCCAGAATATTCCGGTGACTTCCATGTCATGGTGGGCTTCGCAGATTCTATCCGGGAAACCTATATTGTTCGAGTCATTGTATAAGCTGCCCGAAATGGAAGAAAGCGAATTCCAATTATTGGACCGGCAGGGCATCAAGGCGCTGATGGTTGTTCCATTAGTGGCGGATGATACGGTGAAAGGATTTATGGGAGTGGATTTGGTAGACCGTACCATCTTGTGGAGTAATGAAGACTACCAGTGGTTGAGCTCGTTGGCGAATATCATCAGTATTTGCGTCGAGTTGCGTAAAGCGAAAGATGAGGCTATACATGAGCGTCAGGCTTTAGACCGCAGTGAGAAACTGTTCAGGAATATCTTTACCAATATACCGGCCGGAGTGGAGATTTATGATACGAACGGTATTCTGGTAGATATTAACAATAAGAACATGGAGATATTCGGCATCCGCGACAAAGCCGATGTAATAGGTATCAACCTGTTTGAGAATCCGAATCTGTCCCCTCAACTGATAGAGAGGATACGCGAGCAGGATGTCGTGGATTTCCGTCTGGATTATGAATTCGGGAGTATAGAGGGGTATTATCCTTCCGACAGGCGTAATAAGATTAATCTGTACACCAAAGTAAGTAAGATATACGACAGTAAAGGATACTTTACCGGATATGCCCTAATCAATATTGATAATACCGAGCGTATAGACGCTTTGAGCCGCATATGCGATTTTGAGAACTTCTTCCTGTTGATTTCCGATTATGCGAAAGTGGGTTATGCAAAGTTGAATCTGCTGGATAAGAAAGGTTATGCCATCAAGCAATGGTATAAGAATATGGGAGAAGATGAAAACGCTTCCTTGCCGGAAGTCGTAGGAGTATATGGCAAGATGCATCCGGAGGATAGAAAACAGATGCTGGACTTCTTCTATAAGGCTCGTCTCGGCAAAGTGAAAGACTTCAAGGGAGAGATGCGTATCTTGCGTCCGGGAACAAAAGACCAATGGAACTGGATACGCACCAACGTGGTAGTCAACCAGTTTAAGCCGGAAAACGGAGTAATCGAGCTTATCGGCATAAACTATGATATCACGGAGCTGAAAGAAACCGAATCCAAATTGATCGATGCCAAAGAGAAAGCCGAAACGGCCGACCGCCTGAAAAGCGCTTTCCTCGCCAATATGAGCCATGAGATACGTACTCCGTTGAATGCGATTGTCGGCTTCTCCAGTCTGCTGGTGCAGGAAGAGAATCCGGAAGAACGGGAGCAGTACATGGCAATCGTAGAAGAAAACAACGAACTGTTGCTGCAACTGATATCCGATATTCTGGACTTGTCTAAAATGGAAGCCGGAACCTTTGACTTCGTCGAACGGGAACTGGATGTGAACCTGCTATGTGAAGACATGGTGCGTGTGATGAAGCTAAAAGCCAAGCCGGGAGTAGAGGTCGTCTTCGACCGTCACCTGCCGGAGTGCGTCATAGCGAGCGACCGCAACCGCTTGAACCAGGTCATCGCCAACTTTATTAATAACGCGATAAAGTTTACCGCCACCGGTAGCATACGTTTGGGATATGACCGGATAGATGCCGGCCATTTACGCTTTTATGTCGCCGATACCGGGATTGGCATCATGCAGGAAAAGCAAACCGAAATATTTGACCGTTTTGTCAAGTTGAACTCTTTTGTGCATGGAACCGGATTGGGTTTGTCCATCAGTAAGAGTATCGTTGAGCAACTGGGCGGAACCATCGGCGTAGAGAGCGAACCGGGCAAAGGGGCGTGCTTTTGGTTTACATTACCTATCGCTTGATAGGAGCGATATTATCGGATAATCTTCTATCTTTTCCCCACTCATTTATAGCAAAAAAAGAATGAATTGTATCAAAACGGTTATGCTATAACTGTTTTGAGATTAATAATTTTGCCCGTATCAAACACTGTGTTAGAAAAACGCTAATGTTAAACTAATTGTTAAACCAAGATTATTCTATGAGAAGCAGGAAGAAAGAAGGAGTATATTCTATGAGTATACTTAAGCGTCAGGTGCTGTTTGTGCTCTTTGCTTTTGCAGCAACCTTATGCGCATTTGCGCAAAACAAAACAATCACAGGACTTGTAGTGGACGGAAACGGTGAATCTATCATCGGTGCCAGTGTTCTTGTCAAAGGGACAACGAACGGAATCATCACTGACATCGACGGTAAGTTCACGCTGAATGACGTGCCCGAAGCGGGAGTTATCCAGATCAGTTATATCGGTTACAAGACCCAGGAAATCTCCGCGAAGAACAAGACCAATCTTAAAGTGGTGCTTGTGGAAGACAATGAAATGCTGGATGAAGTAGTGGTAGTGGGTTATGGCGTTCAGAAGAAATCGGATGTTACCGGCGCCATGATTCGCGTAGGTTCCGAAGAACTGAATTCACGTCCGGTAGCCAATGCTTTTGAAGCCATGCAGGGTAAGGCAGCCGGTGTGGACATTGTCAGCAATGAGCGTCCGGGTGAAGTCGGAACAATTAACGTACGCGGTGTGCGTTCTTTGAGCGCCAGCAATACCCCGCTGTATGTAGTGGACGGTATCCCTTTGATGTCCAATAGCGGTATTGAAACCTTGAATCCGCAGGATATCGAATCTATCGATGTGTTGAAAGACGCCTCTGCCACAGCTATCTACGGTTCCCGTGGTGCCAATGGCGTTATTCTGGTTACTACTAAATCCGGTAAAGAAGGTAAAATGTCTTTGAACTACTCCGGTACGGTTACTATCGAAAATTTGCAGGACTATTCCGAAATGATGAACTCTGCCGAGTATATCGATTGGCGTCGTTGGTCTTATTACTATCTGAATCCATCCAAATATCCTCGTGGAGACCAGCCTACTAAGGAAAATGACTACGAAATCTTTTTGGGTGCCACTGATCCGACAGCTTGGAAGAATATCGAAATGGGTTGGGCCGGTGGTACTTGGGACGGTTCTCGTGTTCCTAATACGGATTGGTGTGATATGGTTACGCAAACAGGAATTACTCATGAACACACATTGAGTGCCAGTGGCGGTACGGATAAAATGAAGGGCTATGCATCTATCGGTTATTTGGATAATGAGGGTACGGTGAAAGGCCAGGCTTATACCCGTTATACCACAAAGTTGAGTTTGGATTTGAAGCCTACTAAATGGTTCAATTTAGGATTGAATGTTAATGGTACATTCAGCGAACAGCAATACGGTTCGTCTGCAAGTTCTGTTGGACAGTTAATCAAGGGAATGCCCTCTAACTTGTATGCGGCATCTACCAGCTTGTTCCCTTACGCGTCACCTTATGATGAGAATGGTAACCGCATTGAATATCCCGGTGGCGATGATAAAGTAAAGAATGTGATGAACGAATGGAACAATAGCCAGAATGAACGCCGTATGTTCCGTGCTATTGGTAGTTTGTATGCTCAGTTGGATTTGGGTGAAATTTATGCTCCTTTAAAAGGGCTTAGATATCGTTTTAATTTCGGACCGGATTTCCGTTATTATAGAAACGGTACATTCCGTAATGAAGAGTCAATCAGCAGTGAAGGTAAGAATCGTGCTTCATTATCCAATCAGTCAGACTTTTCTTGGACATTGGACAACTTGATTTACTATGATAAAGAAATAGGCAAACATTCATTCGGACTTACTTTATTGCAAAGTGCTACGGGTTATCATTATGAAGAATCTTCTATGGCAGCCGAAGGTATTCCTTTGGAGAGTGCAAAATGGAATGCATTGTCGAAAGAGAACGTTTCTTTGTTGGATGAGTGGAACAGCGGGCTGATTGAGAAACAGCTTCTTTCTTATATGTTCCGTGTGAACTATGATTATAATAATAAGTATTTGCTGACGGTTTCCGGTCGTTGGGATGGTGCTTCACAGCTTGCAGAAGGTAATAAGTGGGCTTTCTTCCCTAGCGCGGCTTTGGGTTGGCGTCTCGATCAGGAAGAGTTCCTGAAAGACGTTACCTGGTTGAATCAATTGAAGTTCCGTCTGGGTGTCGGTGTTACCGGTAACTCTGCCATTGACCCTTATCAAACAAAGGGTGCCATCGTTTCGCTCTATTATCCGTTTGGTGCTACACTTGCTCCCGGTTATGCCGCTTCAGAACCTTTGATTAAGGATGGAGCCGTAGCTATGGCTAATAAAGACTTGTCTTGGGAAAAGACTACCCAATATAATATCGGTCTTGATTACTCGGTATTAAATGGACGAATTTCTGGAGTTCTTGATTTCTATACTTCACGTACTACCGACTTGCTGATGGCAATGACAATACCTTCATTGAACGGTTATACTAATACATATGCCAATGTAGGTAAGACATCCAATATCGGTGTGGATATAACACTGAATACCGTTAATATCAAAACGCGTGATTTTGAGTGGTCTACCAGCATTAATGCTGCATGGCAGAAGGACAAGATTGATGAGTTGGCAAATGGTAAAGAAGATGATATCAATAATAATTGGTTTATAGGACAGGCATTGGGCGTAATCTACGGTTACGAGTGCGGCGGCCTTTGGAAAGAAGAGGATGCTGCTGAAATGGCTAAGTTCAATGCTAAGGGGCATTCTTTCCAAGCAGGTATGGTACGTCCGGTCGATCAGAATGGTGACTATAAAATCGATCCGAATGATGACCGTGTAATCATAGGACACACTCGTCCTCGCTGGACTTTTGGTATGACGAATACGTTTACTTATAAGAATTTTGACCTTTCTGTTATGATGTACGGCCGTTTCGATTATATGGTAGATACCGGCGGCGAATGGCAGGGCGGACGTTATATGCAGCGTAAGATAAACTATTATAACGAAAATAACAAGAATGCAGAATATCAGAAACCTATTTACAATATTGGTGGTGGAGACCCTTACTATCGTATTGTAGGTTATAAGAACGGTTCATTCCTGAAGGTACGTAATATTTCTTTGGGTTACACTTTCCCGCAGACGCTTATCAAGAAGTGGAATTTATCCAATCTGAAAGTTTATGTACAAGCTAAGAACCCGGGACGAATCTTCTCTAATATTGATTTCTTGGAATTGGATGCTTCGCAAGCATTTACTTCTACTTGGAACCGTGGATTTACAATTGGTTTGAATGTTGGATTTTAAATGTCATTAAAAGTATTACGATTATGAAACTACATAAAAAAATAACATTTGGTTTGTTAGCCTTGACTTTAGTAGGTCCGATGACTTCGTGCAGTGATTTTCTGGATGAGGAGTTGACTACTCAGCAGAATACGGATTTTTTCGATACCCAAGAAGGTATTGACCGTTTGGAAGTCAGTCTTTACTATAATTTGCGTTTCCATTTTTCCAAAGAGTGGGCATGTGCCACGACGAACTATGGTACGGATGAGTTTCGTGTAGGTGGTGACGGTTCTAATGCTTCCTGGAATAATTATGACGGTAATTTCCAGTCATCAATAGTCAGTAACTCAACCAATATGTATGAGGTATGGGATGGTATGTATATCGGCATCAACAATGCCAACTTGCTGCTAAGCAAAGTTACTCCGGACAGTTATAAAGAGGCCAATAAGAATACCTACATGGGTGAAGCTTATTTCCTTCGTGGATTCAATTATTTGAAACTGGTATCTCAATACGGCGGAGTTCCTTTGAAACTTACTCCGAGCGAAACCCCGGAACGTGAGTTTTCTCGTGCCACTGCCGAAGAAACATTGCAACAAGTGATTGATGACTTGAAAGATGCCTATACGTATCTACCCGAAACGGCTTCCATGACGGGAAAGATGACGAAAGACGCGGCAGCGCATTTTCTTGCTAAAGCATATTTGCTGCGTGCCAGTGAGATAAATGATGATTGGAATGGCGCTACGAAAGAGGAAGACTTGAAAGAAGCGTTACGTTTGGCGCGGGAGGTTATATCTCATCATAATTTAGCTCCGAATTATGCGGATTTGTGGAATTATACCGAACCGAATGGTGCAAATGAGCAATTGGATGAGATAATCTTGGCAGCTCAATTCTCTTCTGATAAGGCAACGGAGGGAGCCAATGGTAATCAGTGTCATCTCTATTATGTTTCTGTATACAAGGATTTGCCTCAAATGCAGCGTGATATTGCGGGTGAACGCGAATACCAGCGTCTCAGAACTACCTATTATATGTACAATGTATATGATATGGTGAAAGACTCTCGTTTCTGGAAAAGCTTTAAAACAAAATATGCAGTGAATAACCCGCAGAAAGGTTCCGGATATGTACATGGTGATTTAGGTATTATGTACGTAATTAACCGTCCCGGTGATACTCGTTTTAATGCTGTACAACTGAACAATGAGGTGGTTTACGATAAGACGGGAAAAACAATTCCGACTGTATTTGTTGCTTACCCGAAAGATCGTAATGGGCAAGATGATGAAGCGTTGTATGATTATACTACTCGTTATTGTACACTGAATAAGTATATTGACGGCTCCCGTGAATCGAGAGACAGTCGTGTAGGTTTCCGTGACGGTATTCTTGCCCGATTAGGTGAAACTTATCTGATTGCCGCAGAAGTGTTGATTCGTCAAGGTAAATATTCGGATGCTTTAGGTTATATCAATGACCTTCGCGCACGTGCCGCTTATAAAAGTGGAGAAGACCGTTCTGTATATTGTGACGGTGGCGCTGCTTACAATGATAAAGCTTTGGGATATAAGGACGACGGTGTGAATTCATATTATGCCGAGAATTCTTATTATGAGTCCAATAACATCGATAAGAGAATGAAGGATGCTACGAACTTGCAAATTACGGATATTCATAACTTGCCGGCCGAAGATGAGGCGATTATCAGTAAGTTAGGTTATAGCACGGATTATGACCGTATGATGTGTCTGTTATTGAATGAGCGTTCTCGCGAGCTTTGCGGTGAATTCCATCGTTGGCAGGATTTATCAAGAACATTGACTTTGGTTGAACGTACCAAAGCATTCAATCCGGATGCTGCACCTAATATTCAAGAACGCCATAATCTGCGTCCTATTCCGCAAACCTACCTGGATGCTATCCAGAAGAACGGTCACGCACTGACTCCGGAAGAAAAGAAAGCAGAGCAAAATCCGGGATATTAAGCAATATCCATTTTATAAGTTTATAATAAATAAGAAGGCTCTCTACCGCAAGGTAGAGAGCCTTCTTTATTCATTCCTTAGAGGAAAACCTCTGCCGGATTATACTCCGCTGAATGCGCTGAAACCACCGTCGATAGGGAGCAATGCGCCTGTAACGAAGCTGGCGGCATCGCTGCACAGGAACTGTACGGCGCCGTTCAATTCGTTGATGTCGCCGAAGCGTTTCATCGGGGTTTTGGCCAATACTTTCTTGCTGCGGTCGGTCAGTGAGCCGTCGGGGTTGATGAGTACGGCGCGGTTCTGGTCACCGATGAAGAAGCCATTCAGACAGCAAAAGATCTGGCACGTCTGGAAGGGCTGATGTGCGGCATCTCCAGCGCCGCCGCCGCACGGATGCGCACACGCGCCGGAAGGCGCGAGGCGACCGTGCCCTCCGTCGCGCGGATCGGCGTGACGGAGTCCGGCGCGTAATCATACGCCTCCAGATCGAGCGCGCCGACAACGCCGCAGCGCACGGCGCCGCCCGGCAGCGTGCGCTGCACGAGCACAAGGCTGTGCGGCACGGTGCGAAACACGCCGCTGTCCAGATAAGCGTGCATCGTCTGCTGAATGGCGCGCGTCGCCGCCGCTTCGTCACACTTACCGAGGTAAAACTCCGGCAGCATCAGCCGCAGCGTGGACGGCGCGTCGCAGACGGTGTCCTGCACTGCCTGCCAATAGCCGGCATCCGCCGTGAACTGGTCACAGGCAATGACGCTCCAGCGCCGCATATCCGCATGCGCCGGCAATAGAATATCCGTTGGGGTAAAAAACAGGTTCAGGTTCATTCCTGGCTCCACTTTTCCGCTCTGCCGACGGCGCGCAGCCAGTTATCGTGATACTGCTTTGCCTGCTCGGCATCCATTTCGGGCTTGAAAATACGGTCAGACTGGCGCAGGAGCGCAATATCGTCCACGCTCTCCCAGACGCCGCTGGCAATACCGGCGAGGAACGCC
>ENA-UEYD01000438-UEYD01000438.1-human-gut-metagenome-genome-assembly--contig:-NODE-438-length-40373-cov-88.422945_pt1 | contig 40373 bp, 28 predicted proteins | sample MGYA00242907_ERZ507875 | MGnify/ENA primary metagenome ERZ507875 (study PRJEB26167, sample SAMN06115506) | human gut metagenome | host: Homo sapiens | place: China:Shandong | collected 2015-08-07...
CCTGGAGGTCGATGCCGAAGTGCTTGGCCGCGAAGGCGATCGACGCGCCCCACTGTCCGGCGCCGGTCTCGGTGGTCAGGTGCTTGATGCCCTGTTTGTAGTTGTAGTAGGCCTGCGGCACGGCGGTGTTGGGTTTGTGCGAACCCGCGGGCGACACGCTTTCGTTCTTGAAAAAGATCTTCGCGGGCGTTCCGAGGGCCTTTTCCAGCCCCGTCGCGCGCACGAGCGGCGTCGGGCGCCATATCCTGTAAATCTCCTGCACCTCCTCGGGAATGTCGATGTAGCGCTCGGTCGACATCTCCTGGTCGATCAGTTCCTCGGCGAAGATCGCCGACATCTGCTCCTTCGTGACGGGCTTTTTCGTTCCGGGGTGCAGCGGCGGGAGCGGTTTGTTGGGCATGTCGGCTACGATGTTGTACCATTGCGTGGGCATCTGTTTTTCGGTGAGGCAGAATTTTTTCGTTTTCATAATGGGTATCGGTTTTTGAATTTGAAATGTGCAAAAGAAAAAGCCCGCTGCTTACTTTTCGTAAACAACGGGCTTGTGTATTTTTCGGGGTTCAACTATACACGCGCGGTTCCGCACTCATTGTTCACGAGAGTCAACGAGCGCCACCACCATGCCTGTATGTTGAAATTGCGGATCATCTTTCAGCTTTGTTTCTGCAAATATATGCGGTCGGTTCGTAAAATGCAATTTTTTTACGAATTATTTTCGACACCTATATATGTAAGGATTTTTTACCGTACTTTGCGGAAAAATTTATATTTTTGCATGATTATCCGCAAATTCAAAACTTAACGATATGAATATTTCGTATAACTGGCTCAAACGTTATATCGCGACCGATCTTCCGGCCGAAAAGATCGCTGAAATCCTGACGGACATCGGCCTCGAAGTCGAAGGCTTCGAGAAGATCGAAACCGTGAAAGGCGGCCTTCGGGGCGTTGTCGTCGGCGAGGTTGTGACCTGTGCCGATCACCCCGATTCGGACCACCTGCACGTCACCACGGTGGACGTGGGAGCCGCCGAGCCGTTGCAGATCGTCTGCGGCGCCGCGAACTGCCGGGCCGGATTGAAAGTCCTCTGCGCCACGGTCGGCGCGGTGCTCTACCCCGACGGCGGCGACGAGGAGTTCAAGATCAAACGTTCGAAGATCCGCGGCGTGGAGTCGCTCGGAATGCTCTGCGCCGAGGACGAGCTGGGCATCGGGTCTTCGCACGACGGCATCATGGAACTTCCGGCCGACGCCCCCGTGGGCATGGAGGCCAGGGAATACCTGCATGTCGAGGACGACTACCTGATCGAGATCGGACTCACGCCCAACCGTGTGGACGCCGCTTCGCACATCGGCGTGGCGCGCGATCTGGCCGCTTACCTGAAGAGCCGCGGCGAAAATGCCGAAGTGAAACTGCCCGATGTTTCGGCCTTCGCTCCCGACAATCACGACCTGGAGGTGGCGGTCCGCGTCGAAAATCCCGAGGCCGCGCCCCGCTATGCCGGCGTTACGGTCACGGGCTGCAAGATCGGTCCGTCGCCCGAGTGGATGCAGAACTGCCTGCGCGCCGCGGGCATCAATCCCAAGAACAATCTGGTCGACATCACCAATTTCGTGCTGTTCGAGCTGGGCCAGCCCCTGCACGCCTTCGACGCCGCGAAGATCGAGGGCCGCGAAGTCGTGGTCCGCACCTGCGCCGAGGGCACGCCCTTCGTGACGCTGGACGGCGTGGAGCGCAAACTCACGGACAAGGACCTGATGATCTGCTCGGCCGAGCGTCCCATGTGCATCGCCGGCGTCTTCGGCGGACTGGACTCGGGCGTGAGCGACACCACGACCGACGTATTTATCGAGAGCGCCTATTTCAACCCCGTGTGGGTGCGCAAGACGGCCAAGCGTTTCGGCCTGAATACCGACTCTTCGTTCCGCTTCGAGCGCGGCATCGACCCCAACATGCAGGTCTACGCCGCCAAGCGCGCCGCCCTGCTGATGAAGGAGCTGGCCGGGGGTACGATCTCCAGCGGCATCACGGACATCTATCCGGAGCCGATCGGGGATTTCGTCTTCGACATCTCGTTGGCAAGGGTCAACGCGCTGATCGGCAAGGAGATTCCCGAAACGGTCGTCCGCACGATCATCGCGGCGCTGGAGGTGAAGATCCTCGCCGAGAAAGACGGCGTGCTGACGGTCGCCGTGCCGCCCTACCGTGTCGACGTGCAGCGCGAAGCCGACCTCGTGGAGGACATCCTGCGCATCTACGGCTACAACAACGTCGAAATCCCCACGCAGGTCCGTTCGACGCTCTCCTATGCGCCGAAACCCGACCGCAACCGTCTGATGAACCTCGCGGCCGATTTCCTCACGGCCAACGGGTTTACCGAGATCATGTCCAACTCGCTGACGAAAGCCGCCTATTACGAGGGCCTGACCTCCTGCCCCGCCGAGCGTTGCGTGCGCATTCTCAACCCGTTGAGCGCCGACCTGAACGTGATGCGCCAGACGCTGATGTTCAACATGCTGGAGGCCGTCGGTCTGAACGCCAACCGCCGCAACGGCGATCTCTGCCTCTACGAGTTCGGCAACTGCTATTTCTACGACGAGTCGAAGCGCACGGACGAAAACCGCCTAGCGGCCTACTCCGAGGAGTACCGCCTCGCCATCGCCGTCACGGGCGTCTCGACGCCGCAGTCGTGGAATGCGAAGCCCGTGAAGGCGTCGTTCTTCACCCTGCGCGCAGTCGCCGAGAAACTGCTCCGCCGCTTCGGCATCGACATCTACGCGCTGAAGGCCGAGACGCTCGAAAGCGATCTTTTCAGCGAGGGCCTCACGCTGTCGCTCAATGGCAAACAGTTGTTGCAGATCGGCTCCGTGGCCGCCGCAATCCGCCGCCGTACCGATGTCAAGCAGGATGTGTACTATCTGGAGATGAATTTCGAGGCCCTTGCGAAATCCACGAAGAAGCTGAAGATTGCCGCCGGGGAACTGTCGAAATTCCCCGAGGTCAGACGCGATCTGGCGCTGCTGGTGGACAAGTCCGTGATCTTCTCCTCGCTGCGCGACGCAGCCTTCGCCGCCGAGCGCAAGCTGCTGAAAAGCGTCTCGCTGTTCGATGTCTACGAGGGCGACAAGCTTCCCGAGGGCAAGAAATCCTACGCTTTGAGCTTCATTCTGGAGGACAAGACCCGCACGCTGGACGAGCGGACCATTGAGCGTGTGATGGCGAACCTCACCCGGCAGTTCGAGCAGAAATGCGGCGCGCAGGTCCGGGCCTGACGAAATTTCAGCAACCGAAAGACCGCCCGGCCCCATCGGGGCCGGGCGGTCTTCCTTAAAATACGCCGATGCGACGATTTTCCAGAATATTTGCGTGGACGACCCTGTTCTTCGTTGCGGGAGCCGTGCTGTTCTTTACCAAAGCCGCCGCGCTTCCCTATAAGGTCGCCTGGCCTGTCCTGCTGCTGTCCCTGGCGACCTTCCTGTCGCGGCGCCGGGAACTGCTCCCGTTCGGGTTCGCCTTCCTGTTTTCCGCCGCCGGGGATGCCGTGGGCGCCAGGGGGCTGTTCATTCCCCAGATGGCCTTCTTCGCGCTGGCGCATGTCGCCTATGTGTGCTGGTTCCTGCCCCGGGCGCGGCGCAGGCTCCGTGCGGTTTCGCTGGCCGTCACCGTCCCGCTGCTCGTCTTCCTTTTCGCCGCCATCGTCCCCGAGGCCCCGTTTCCGGCCGAACGCATCGGCGTCGCCGTCTACGGGCTGGTCATCGCCGCAATGCTTTATAGCGCGCTCCAGTACGACTGGGCATGCGCCGCCGGATTCAGGTGTGCGGCCCTGCTGTTCGTCTTTTCCGACGCGGTGATCGCCTGGAACCGCTTCATCGGACCGGTTCCGGCCCGGACCTGGATCGTTATGATCACCTACTACCTCGCGCAATACCTCTTTTTCCGCTTCGCCTTCAAAACCGCGGCCCGGAACTGACGCTTACAGCGCCGGTTTCACCTGCGGCGGCTGGATTGTGACGTAGGGCGTGCCGTTGTCGTCGCACGTCGAGACGATCCGCACGGCCTTCACCGGACGCCCGGGGCGCAGCGTGATGCTTCCCATCTCCAACTCTCCCGCCCGCTCGAACGTCGCGCCGTCGTACGACACTTCGGCGTAACCCGTCGTCACGATCGTCTTCGGCAGCTGGCGGTTTCCCGTCTGCAAATACATTTCGCGGCACCTCACCGGCTCGCCGAACGTGTAGCGTATCCAATCCTGCTGCCGGCAGGCGCGGCGCGTGCGCGAAAGGCCCTTGTAGCTCTCGGCGTTGGCATAGGGGAACTTCGCGCTCTCGCCCATCGAGGTCGTGATCGCCACGGCGGGCGTAATGGTCCGCCAGCGGGACTTGTCGGCCACGTAGGGGCTGCGGGCGGTGCCGTAGCGCGAATAGAAGCGGTAGAGATGCGGTTTCCCGGTGCGGACCGGAGCCGTGTAAGGGTGTTCTTCCGGAGAGCCGTCCATAAGGTAGTAAATCGCGGAGCCGTCGTCCGCCGAAGCGGTGAACGCGCCGTCGCCGTAGCCGACCTTCGGCGGGAAGAGCCGGAACCGGATGCCCATGGCCGCCATCCGGTCGTAATGTTTTCCTTTCAACTCCTCGTAATAGGCGTCCCACCCTTCGGCGTTGCCGCTCCAGGCGATGCGTGCGAGGGCGCAGACGCGCGGAAAGAGCATATAGTCGAGGTAGTCGGGCTTTTCCGGCTCGTGCGAGACGTAGGCTTCGCTGAAAAACGCCCCCTGCAACCCCTCGACGTTGCGCATCTGTTCGGGGCTGAACTCCGTGAAGCCGAAGCCGTAGACCTTTTTGGCGTCAAAGATCGCCGCCCAGTCGTGCCCGTCCTCACGGGGCGACTGGCGCATGTCGAAATAGAAGTACTGGCCCGGCATCACGACGGTGCGGTAACCCTTCGCCGTGGCGTCGAGGCAGGCCTTGACGCTCTCCCAGCCGTGCACGCGGCACTCCCGGGCGAAGGCTCCCGTGCGCACGGCCTCGTTCCACACGGCGGGCCGTTTGCCGTGCGAACGGAGGATTGCGGCCATGCGCTCCATGAAGAGGTCCTCCAGCCGGTGCGGGTCGGTCATCCCCTCCCGTTTCATCAGCGCCCGGCAGTCGGGACACCGCTCCCACTGCGACATGTCGACCTCGTCGCCGCCCACGTGGATGTACTCCGAGGGGAACAGCTCGCACAGTTCGCCCAGAATGTCGCCCAGCAGCGCGTAATTCTCCTCCCGGGCCACGCACCATGCCGAACGGTAGTCGTAACCGTTGGTTGACACGGTGTCGGGCGGATAGTTGCAGCGGATTTCGGGATGCACCGACGCGATGTTGCGGCTGTGGCCCGGCAGGTCGATTTCGGGAATGATCTCGATATTCCGCAGGGCGGCGTAACGGATCAGCTCGCGCATCTCGCTTTGCTTGAAGTAACCTCCGTATTTCTCTGACCACTTGCCGTATACGGGCCTCACGGGCGAGTCGCCGCCGCGGAAGCCGCCGATCTCGGTCAGCTCGGGGTGCGAAAGGATCTCGATGCGCCACCCCTCGTCGTCCGAAAGATGAAGATGCAATTTGTTGATATTGTGGTAGGAAAACAGGTCTATATAACGTTTCACTTCATCCATTCCGATCCACGTCCGCGCCACGTCGAGCATCATCCCCCGATAGCCGAACCGCGGCTTGTCCTCGATCCTGACGCAGGCGATGCCGGTTCCCGGGGCGATCCCCCTGCGGGCGTAGACTTCGGGCGGCAGCAGCCGGAACAGTTGTTGCAGTCCGTTGAAAACCCCGCCGCAGGTGGAACTTCCGATCTGGATGTGGTCGGGCGTGATGTCGAGGGTGTAAGCCTCCGACGGCTCCCCGTCCGGGGCGTCGAGCGTCAGCACGACGGAGCCTTCCCCCGCCATGCCGTTGCGGACCCCGCACCCGAGGTATTCGGCGGCGTATTCGGCCAGGGGGGCCAGTTCGCGGTCGGCGGAGATTGTCGTTCCGGGACCGAACGTGAAGATCCCTTCGCGGGGCGTCGTTTTTTCCGGGGCGGGTTGCGCCGCGGCGGTGCACAGGCCGCAAAGGGCTGTCGTCAAGAGGATCAGAAGTCGTAATTTCATGCGACGTGAGGATTTTGTTTCCCGCAAAGTTACTTTTTTTCCGCCGAATGTGCTACCTTTGCCGGAGTAAAACCACGGTTTTAGCGGGCGGACGGCGGCGAATCACGGACAGATTCCGCTTTTGCGCCCGGTGTGAAAAAAATAATTTGCGACATGGAAGATAAACGTCTGAAGGCCACGGCCCGTCTTTTGGAGGTGATGAACACCCTGCGCCGCGAGTGCCCCTGGGACCGCGAGCAGACATTCGACTCGCTGCGCAGCAACACCATCGAGGAGACTTACGAACTGGCCGATGCCATCACCGACCACAATATGGAGGGCATCAAGGAGGAGTTGGGCGACCTGCTGCTGCACGTGGTGTTCTATTCGAAACTGGGCGAGGAAGAGGGCGCATTCGATTTCGGCGACGTGGCCGACGCGCTGTGCGACAAGCTGATCTACCGCCACCCTCACGTCTACGGCGACATTCACGCCAACACGCCCGACCAGGTCAAGGAGAACTGGGAGACGCTGAAACTCCGCAAGAAGAACCGCCGGAGCGGCACGCTGGGCGGTGTTCCGCGCTCGCTCCCGGCGATGGTCAAGGCCTACCGCATGGGCGAAAAGGCCGCCGGGGCGGGTTTCGACTGGGAGCAGAAGGAGGATGTCTGGGACAAGGTCCGCGAGGAGCTGGGCGAAGTGGAAGCCGAAATGAAATCGGGCAGCAAGACCGACCTCGAAGGCGAATTCGGCGACCTGCTGTTCGCGCTCGTCAACGCCTGCCGCCTCTACGGCGTGGACCCCGAATCGGCGCTGGAACGCACGAACAAGAAGTTCATCCAACGCTTCAATTACATGGAGGAACGCGCTGCGGCAAAAGGATATACGCTTCACGAAATGTCGCTCGGCGCGATGGAGGAGCTGTGGCAGGAAGCCAAGAGAAATTAATTAAAAATCAGAAATTCAGATATGGCGCTTATACGAAAAGTCCGCGGGCATGAGCCTGTGATCGGAGAGAACACCTTTCTGGCCGAAACGGCCGTCATTCTGGGCGACGTGACCATCGGCCGCGACTGCTCGATCTGGTACAACGCCGTGCTGCGGGGCGACGTGAACCGGATCGTCATCGGCGACCGCACGAACATCCAGGACGGCGTGGTGCTCCACACCATCTACGACAAGGCGAAGCACCCTTCGCAGACGATCATCGGCAACGACGTCTCGGTGGGCCACAACGCCATCATCCACGGCGCGGTGATCGGCGACAACTGCCTGATCGGCATGGGCGCCACCCTTCTGGACAACGCCCGCATCCCCTCGGGGTGCATCATCGCGGCCAACGCGCTGGTGCTCTCGAACGCGCAGCTGGAACCCAACTCGGTCTATGCGGGCGTCCCGGCCAAAAAGGTCAAGGAGGTGACTGCGGAGCAGCGCGAGGAGATCATCCGCCGCACGGCCCACGACTATATGCTGTACGCCTCCTGGTACGGCGAGCCGGAAGAGTGACCGGGTTCCGTGCGGCACGGCAGGACGCGGCCGGAAACCGCGTTCGCAGGCCCGTCCCGCTCCGGATCCTCCCCGGAAAAGACCCGACGCCGCCGTAGGAGGCGGCTACGACCGTCCGAAGCGAAATCCGGTAATTTTTAGTTAGAGCGATAACTACCCTATATGAAACTGCAATCGAAATACGCCGATCTGGTGCTCAACCTGTTGGTTGCCGTGGCGATTAGCCTGGTGGTCAATTTCTCCTACGTGCTGCTGATGCTCGTGGACCTGAACAGCGACAGCCAGCCCCGCCCTTCCGACCAGAGAGCCGTCGAACGGCCCGACGAGGGCGTGCTTTCGGTCCATCCCGACGGCTACGGGTACCTGGTTTACGAGAACGGCGACAGCGTCTACGTGCCCACGCGGCGCATGCGGTGGCTGGAGATCGCGCCCGGCGACCGGATCGTCGCGGACCTGATGCCGCCGCGCTCCGAGAAGGCGCATCCGATGCTGGCGGAAATCCGCACGCGCAACGGTGCGGAGTTCGATTACAGCAAACTTTACAACGGGCCTTCGAAGATGACGGAACTGCTCCTGCAACTGTTCTACTACCTCGTCGTGTCGTTCGTCATGCTCTCGATCCTCACCTCCGTCAGGCGCAACTACTCCATGTCGCGCTTCGTGCGCCGCTGCCTGTGGTGCTGCGTTGCGGCGGCTGCGCTCTACTGCGTGGCTCCCGTCACGGAGTGGCACACGGGGCGCATCGGGCTGAACTTTATGAGCGGGCGGATGTTCGACTACATGCTGCTGCTCAAATGCTCGTTCGCCGTGGTGGCGTCGATGCTCTATGGGCGCATCTACGTGCTGATTTCCCAGCGGCAGGCCGTCGTCGTCGAGAACGAGCGGCTCAAGAACGAAAACCTCACCACGCGTTACAACATGCTCGTCGGGCAGATCAACCCCCATTTCTTCTTCAACTCGCTCAACTCGCTGGCGATGCTCGTGCGCGAGAAGCACGACCAGAAGGCCCTGACCTACATCGACCAGCTTTCGTACACGTTCCGCTACATCATCCAGAACGGCCAGAGCATGCTGATGACCCTCGACGAGGAGCTGAAATTCCTGGAGGCTTACAGCTACCTTTTCAAGATACGCTACGCCGACAAGCTCTTTTTCGACATCGACGTCGACGAGAAATACCTCGGGTGGAAACTCCCGGCCTTCTCGCTGCAACCGCTGATCGACAACGCCGTCAAGCACAATTCGATCACCCGCACCAAGCCGTTCCATATCTCGGTCCGCACCGAAGAGGGGCTGCTCGTGGTGTCGAACCCCAAAGTTCCCAAACTCGAACCCGAACCTTCGACCGGCATCGGGCTGGAGAACCTGCGCAACCGCTGGAATCTGATCACGGGCAGCGACATCGAAATCGTCGACGACGGCGCCACCTTCTCCGTGCGCATGCCGCTGCAAAATCCCTCCGTATGATGAAAGCCCTGATTATCGAAGACGAAACCGCCGCCGCGCGCAACCTCGCGGCGATTCTGCGGCAGACGGCTCCCGACGTGGAGATCGTGGCAACGCTCGAGAGCGTCGAGGAGAGCGTCGAATGGCTCCGTTCGAATCCCCACCCCGACCTGCTGTTCATGGACATCCACCTGGCCGACGGCGATTCGTTCCGCATCTTCGACGCCGTGGAGATCGCAGCCCCGGTGATCTTCACGACGGCCTACGACCAGTATGCACTCGAAGCTTTCAAGGTCAACAGCATCGACTACCTGCTCAAGCCGCTCAACGCTTCGGATGTCGGCCGTGCGCTGGCCAAGCTGCACCGCCTCACGTCGGTTGAGCGCAGCGATTACGGTTCGCGGGTCCGCACGCTGGCCGCCAGCCGCCGCGAGGAGGTTTTCCTGGTGCACGTGCGCGACAAAATCATCCCGCTGCACCGCAGCAGGATCGCCTACTGCTACACGTCGAACGAGAAGGTCACGGCCTACGGTTTCGACGGCGCGGCCTACCCGCTGGACAAGACCCTCGAAGCGTTGCAGGGGCTGCTTCCCGAGTCCGAATTCTTCCGGGCCAACCGCCAGTTCATCGTCGCGCGGCAGGCCGTGAAGGAGATCGCCGTGTGGTTCGGGAGCCGTCTCACGCTGCACCTCACCGTCGAAACGCCCGAGCGGATCGTCATTTCCAAAGCCCGCGTTCCCGAATTCAAGGCGTGGCTGCGGTCGCTTCACCCTGTCGAATAGGCGGTTGACCCCGCCGTTCTGCCGTTTTACCCGGGGCCTGGCTCCGGGTTTTCGTTTTGGCGTTACCTTTGCATCAGGAACTCCGGGAAACCGGATTGCCGGAAAACAAAAAAAGTGATGCACAACCAAATTCGAAAAATTATGAAAAAGAGGATTTTTGCAGTTGCCGCAGCCCTCTGCCTGATGGCGGGAACGGGCGCTTTCGCACAGGAGGCCAAGCCGGCCGCCGCTCCCAAGGAGCGTCCGACCGTGGAACAGATGGCGCAGCGCATGACCGAACGCATGCAGAAGGAGCTGAAGCTCACCGATGCGCAGGCCAAGGAGGTTTACAACCTGAATTTACAGCAGATCAAGGAGATGCAGGCCATGCGCGAGAAGATGCGGGAGGCGCGCAAGGCCGAGGCCGAAAAGATGAAGTCGATCCTGACGACCGAGCAGTTCGTGCAGTGGTCGCAGATGCAGGCTCCGCGGCCCGGCCAGCGCGGTCATGGTCCCCAGATGATGAAAAAAGGCGACCGTCGCGGAGGCGGCAAGGAGTGCTGTGACAAGCCCTGTCCGAAGAAGGACAAGAAGGGAAAGGAGTGAGGTTAGGTCTCTTGAGGCTTGTTACGGCCGGGGCGTCGGTTTGGTCGACTGACGCCCTTTTTTTGCCGATTCGCCCCGTGCGGGGCGCAAAACAAGCATAAAAGAATTAACTTTACGCCCGTTTTCAACGCCGCCCGGGCTTAAGAAGCCCGATTTACGGGCGGATGAAACGGGAAACGCTATCGGGCCGGTTCTGCGCCCGGGCTTGAGAAGCCCGACTTACGGGCGGATGAAACGGGAAACGCTATCGGGCCGGTTCTGCGCCGGGCTTAAAAAGCCCGACTTACGGGCGGATGAAACGGGAAACGCTATCGGGCCGGTTCTGCGCCGGGCTTAAGAAGCCCGACTTACGGGCGGATGAAACGGAAAACGCTATCGGGCCGGTTCTGCGCCCGGACTTGAGAAGCCCGCTTCATGGGCGGGCGGAGCGGACGCGCGTTTTCAGCCGGTTCGCCGCCGAAAAAGAGATACACACAAACAGAAGATATGAAACGAACACTACTGACTACCCTGCTGACGCTTTTCGCCGCCGCGGCATTCGCCCAAAAGGGCGGCGTCACAGCCACGGTCGTCGACGCCGACACCGGGGAGAGCGTCGTCGGAGCGGTGCTGACGCTCACGCCTGTGAAAACCCCGGAGAAGAAACAGTATTTCACCTCGGCCTTCAAGGGCGCGGTGTCTATTCCGTCGCTCGCCTACGGCGAATATTCGCTTTCGGGGGCTTTCCTGGGCTACAACAACCTCGACACGACCTTCCGGGTCTCGGCTTCGAAGGTCAGCCTCGGACTGCTGAAACTCAAGCCGGGCGTGCAGATCGAAACGGTCGTCAAGGAGGCCAAGGCGCTGCGCACCTCGCAGAAGGGCGACACGGTGAGCTACAATGCCGGAGCGTTCAAGGTCGTGGCCGACGCCGATGTCGAAGGGCTGCTGAAGAAGATGCCCGGCATCACCGTCACCGACGGCACGGTCGAGGCGCAGGGCGAGACGGTCAAGAAGGTCTTCGTCGACGGCAAGGAGTTCTTCGGTGAGGATGTCACCACGGCCATCAAGTCGCTTCCGGCCGAGGCCGTCGACCGCGTGGAGGTCTACAACAAACTCTCCGACGCGGCCGAATTTTCGGGCATGGACGACGGCGAGGGCTACAAGGCGCTCAATATCGTCACCCGTCCGGGCATGCGGCAGGGCCAGTTCGGCAAGCTCTACGCCGGATTCGGCTACGACGCCGACACCGAGACCGAAGACAAGTTCAAATACATCGCCGGCGGCAATGCCAACGTGTTCAGCGGCGACAGCCGTATTTCATTCATCGGCCTGTTCAACAACGTCAACCAGCAGAATTTCTCGTTCGAGGACATTCTGGGCGTCTCGGGCGGCGGTGGCGGACGTCGCGGCGGCATGGGCAATTACATGGTGCGCCCGCAGAGCGGCGTGGCGTCGGTCAACGCCATCGGCGTCAACTACTCCGATACGTGGGGCAAGCGCAATCAGGTGACGTTCCAGGGCAGCTATTTCTTCAACAACACCAATACCGAGAACCGTTCGACGGTGGAGAAATGGTACGAGGCCCCGATGATCCCCGATACGCTGTCGACCAACGGCTATTCCGACACGAAGGGCTACAACCACCGGTTCAACGCCCGTCTGGAGTGGAAGATCTCCGAGAACCAGAACCTGATGATCCGCCCGCGCTTCAGCTACCAGTCCAACGATCCGTGGAGCCGCACGACCGGATGGCAGTACGGCGCACCGGCCGACGGCGGCAGCGGTTACAGCCGCACGGACAACTTCAGCGACGCCCTGCGCCACGGCTACAACGTCGGGACGAGCGCCGTCTACCGGGCCAAGCTGGGCAAGAACGGCCGCACGATCACCCTTGACGGATCGTTTAGCTACTCGGACAACACGAACAATTCGAACTCGTGGTCGAACATCCTCGCAACCCAGCCCGACCGGCCGGCGGTCGACCCGGTGACCGGCGTCTGGGACCCGGCGAACTACACCGAACTGCGTTACCTGCGCAACCTGGCGCCGTCGTCGTCGTACAGCCTGCGGGGCAGCTTCACCTACACCGAGCCGGTGGCCAAATACGCGCAGTTGAGCTTCCAGTACCGTGCGTCGTACAACTCGCAGGAGCGCGACAAGCGTTCCTATATCACGGGCGACGATTTCTCGACCGCCGGACTTACCCCCGACCGTTCGCTGTCGAACTCCTACGAGAGCGGCTACCTGACGCAGAGCGTGGGGCCCGGATTCCGTTTTTCGAAAGAGCGCAACACCTTCATCGCCAACGTCTACTACCAGCGTTCGGCCCTCGACGGACAGATCGTGCGCGACGATGCCGAGAAGATCAAGCACGCCTACAACAACGTGACCTATTTTATGATGGGCCAGCTGAACATCAACCGCGAGAACTCGCTGCGGCTCTTCGTCTCGTCCTACACCGACAGCCCGTCGATCACCGACCTGCAAAGCGTTTACGACGTATCGGACGCCCAGAACATCAGCCACGGTAATCCGAACCTGAAGCCGACCTACTCGCACCGGGTGAATTTCCACTACACCAACTCCAACGTCGAAAAGGGCCGAACCTTCATGTGGATGTTCTCGATGAACACGACGCTGGATTACACGGCCCAGCATCTGGTGCAAAGACCCGGTGACATCACCATCGACGGACAGGCCTATTCGCCCAATTTCTACTCGACGACCGAGAATCTCGACGGTTACTGGCAGTTGCGGACGCACTTGAGCTACGGCCTGCCGATCGGGTTCCTCAAATCGAATTTCAACGTCATGGCGGGCGTCATCTACACCAAGACCCCCAGCATGCTGGGCGGCACGGTGGACGCGGCGACGGGTATGATTTCGGGCGGCGAGCGCAACGACACCAAGAATATGGGATACGACTTCCGGGCCGTGCTGGGCAGCAACATTTCGGAGAACGTCGACTTCACCCTCTCGTGGAACGGCACCTACAACGAGGCCACCAACTCGCTGAACGCGGACAAGTCGAAGAACCGCTATTTCAACCACACGGCGCAGGGCAACCTGAAGGTGGTCTTCCCGCTGGGCTTCACCTTCACGGCGAGCGCGGCCTACTCGCAGTATATCGGCTTCACGAACGATTACTCGGAGGATTACCTCCTGTGCAACGTCTGGCTGGGCAAGAAGGTCTTCAGGAACAAGCGCGGCGAAGTGATGGTCGGCGTCAACGACCTCTTCAACCAGAACCGGGCCTTCTCGCGCTCGACGGGTTCGGGCTACACGCAGAACTCGACCAACAGCGTCATCGGCCGCTACTATATGGTGCAGTTCAACTACAACCTGCGCCGTTTCGGCAAGAAGGGTTCGCGCAATATAAAGGATTACGACGGTGTCGAGTCCACCTCCGGTTCCCGCCGCATGGGACCCGGCGGGCCGGGCGGACCTCCTCCGGGGATGTTCCACGGACCGCGGTAAACCGGTCCCGGGCCGGATTGAGCAGGTTGACGAGAGCGATCTCCGTCAACCTGCTTTTTTTCAGGTCTCCGGCAGCGGAAATGGAATCTTTATAAATTGCAGATTTTTTTTTAAATTTTCGGTAAAATGCTTGTATATACTAAAAATTTTATCGATATTTGTATGTGACTGTATCTCCGCATGATGGCCTTTCGCGGTTGTTTTCCGCCAAATCGCTCTGGGCGAACAACATATGTGCAACTGATTAAATGATGATGCCATGGAGAAAACAAGTACAATGAAACAGGCAAGGACCTCCGTATTGGTTGCCCTTGCTTTGATTTGTGTCGTTTCGTGTGCGAAAATCGACGACGAATCGTCCGCCGTCGCACCGGAACAGCCCGCTCGGCCTACTGTGCTCTTGCCGACGCGCAGTTATGAAGAGGCCCTTTCCCTTGCCCGGAAGAGCATCGCCCTTGTCGACCGGGGCCAGACCCGCTCGGCCACAGCCCGTTCGATCCGCAGCGAACGCGGCCAATGCGTCACTACCCCGTCCACGCGCAGCGGCGCCGGGAGCGACACTTTGATGTATGTTTTCAATTTTGAGAACAACGACGGATTTTCGGTCATTGCCGCCAACCGCGCCGTCGATCCTGTGCTGGCTGTCGCCGAAAAGGGAAACTACACCTACGGCGAACCGACCGGCGTGGAGAATTTCGATTTCTATATGGACGCCATGGCGCAAAGTCTGGCCGTGATAAAGCCGCCGAAGTTCGACACGATACGCACTACGCCTAAATTCAAGACGGTGGAGGTCAATGAATCCCGGTCCTGCGACCCGCTTATTCCGGTCAGATGGGGGCAGGAATCTCCCTACGGAGACTATTGCAGCAATGGGTATTCCGGCTGCGTGGCGACAGCCATTGCACAGATTATGGCCTATTACCGTTTCCCGGCTTCGATCACGACGACCTACACCGATGCTCCGCATGCGGGAGAAACGATCGCTTTGAACTGGACTTCGATGATAAGTTATCCATACGTATACCAAGTGCCCGCACTGATGCGGGAAATCGGACAACGGGTCGGGATGAGATATTATCCAGAATATGAGAATGATAAAAGGACAGGAAGTGGTGCTGCTTCATCTAATGTGCCCAGTTGTATGATCTCTTTTGGCTATAGTTGCGCTTCGGGCCTTGCAAGCTATGAGATAGCTTCAATTAGAACCAATCTGGACGAAACACACCCCGTTTATGTAAGGGCGAATGATATTTCAGAAGGAGGCCACGCATGGATTGCCGATGGATATATCTATTCGCGTATCGGTACGGAATATTACGAAGAGAGGCTGGTAGATAACGATGAACCCGGTCTGATTCCTCACTATGAATATGTGCTGACAAGTTCCACCGTTCAGACAACCAATCTGGTCCATTATAATTGGGGCTGGGATGGCAGTTGTGATGGCTATTTTGCTCCTGGAAATGGAGTCGCTTCTGGCAATGGATATATCTTCGATGGATTGCAGATGATAACATCGATCCGTTTACCCCGTATTGATAGTAATTTAAATCATGATTTCTTATGAAAAAGTTGATAACAATTTTAGTCCTGTCGTCGGCGATGCTGTCGGCATGCGAAGGTGATCCCGAGTTTGTTCCTAAAACTTCGGTGGAGGCGAAAATCCACGAACTGATGATCGGTTACGATGGAAAAATCGATATGGCCGTATTCATAGCGGACGCACAGCGGGGTGTCTGGCTGATTGACGACATCGATATAACCTATACGAATGGAAAAACCGAGAGTGGCGTTATGGACGGAGCGGCTCTCATGAATAGCATGATGCTTCTTCCCACTGGTATATGCCGTACATTCTTTACGCTTATGCATATTCCCGGCCCGACGGTATATTCGGAAGGCAATCAATGGAGTGTCAGCGGTGAAATGAAGAATACATTGGCCCTTTATAATCCCGGGATCGAAGAGAGTGCGAAGACCGCCAACTATGATCAGTATGCTGCCCGGACGACGCTCGAACTGCTCTATTACAAGGACGGTGTATTCGTGATGAAAGGCCGGCAACCCTTTGCATACATGGGTGGACAGACTTCGAAGGGCGTTTACGAGGATTACTGCCGGGTTGTCGGGCATATCGCCACCGACAAGGCGACGGTGGATAGATACCTGTCGTATATCTCCTACGAGCAGTATAAGGAGGAAAATCCCGATAAATTTTAGACTGCCGTTTACTCACAAAAGAGACGCCGGACCAAAATCCGGCGTCTCTTTTTGCGTGTGTACGGAGCCGTTAGCACCCTTCGTCCCCGTTTTCCTTCCGGACGGGATGTTCCCGTTGTTCGCGGCCGATCACCTGGTGAATGCCGATGCAGGCCAGCCCTCCGTAAACGACCGTGAGGATGATGAGCCACTTGATTTCGGCGAAAACCTCGGGGATCGAGGCCCCCATGGTCTGGATACGGATGAAGCCGTTGACGCCGTGGCTGCTCGGGAACAGCTGTCCGAGGTTGAACAGCCAGTCGGGAATGCCCTGGCGCGGGTACGACACGCCGCTGAGCATCAGCACCGGGATCGAGGTCCACAGCAACAGCAGCAGCGAGTTTTCGCGGTAGCGGAACAGCGTCGATACGGCGATGCCCATGGCGATGCAGGCCGCCAGATATGCCGCCATGAAGAGCATGACGACTCCCGTCGCGCCGTTCATCGGGAAGTGGAACAGCCGGTAGTGCAGGCCGAGGATATAGGTGCAGGTCACGGCGTAGATCAGCGCGTAGACCAGTCCGCGTCCCAGGACGATGGGCAGCGTCGACATCCGCCGCCGCCCTGCGGGGCAGAGTTTGCGGTAAAGTCCGAATTCGCGCCACGTGCCGCCGATCATGCCGATGCCGATCAGCATCGTCTGCTGGATGATGACCATGATGATCGCCGGCATGACGAACGTGCCGTAGCCCAGATAGGGGTTGAACAGGTTGTGCGACTGGTAGATCACGGGTTGGGTGGTGGCCTGCGCCTGCGGGATGTTGGCCCCCTTGGCGATCAGGCGCTGGAATTCGACCATCGCCCCCGTCTTGCCGATCGAGGTCACGACCTCCTGGAAAACCTGGCGGTACATCAGGAAGTAGCTGGCGTCGGCGTAGATCGCCACGTTGGCCTGCTCGCCGCCGTAGAGTTTCTCCTCGTAGTCCGACGGAATGTAGACCACGCCGTAGATTTTGCGGCCGTAGAACAGCTCTTTGGCCTCTTCCATCGAGGTCGGATTGTAGGCCACATAGGTGTTCGGCCCGGCGTTGAAGGTGTCGATCAGACTGCGGCTGGTCGGCGTGCGGCATTCGTCCACCACGCCGATCGGCACGTTGCGGAGCACCTGCGATCCGTAGGCCAGCGAGTAGGCCGTGGCGTAGATGATCAGGGCGAAAATCAGAATCAGCATCACGCCACCGTCCTTGAAGATCGTCCGGAACTCGTTGCGGACGACCGATCCGAGCTGTTTCCAGTAAGAGGCTATTTGTTTCGTAAATCGGCTCATATCACAATCTCCCCCAGAATTTTTCCTCCGTGCAGACCCTTTTCAGGCGCGGCAGGCACAGGAGCGGTAAAACGATGAACAGCGACATGTAGCAGAGGTCGGGCAGCGAGTAGACCCACGGCGTGCCGCGGAGCATCTGGTCGACGAAAATATCGGTGTAGAAGGTGAACGGGAAGATCTTGCTCACCCACTGCATCGGCTCCCACATGGCCATGATCGGGAACGTCAGTCCCGAGAAGGTGAAGGCCAGCACCGAATATCCGCCGCCGATCGAGAGCGACAGGCGCAGGTTGGCCAGCAGCGAGACGATCAGCACCGAGATCGACTGGTAGCTCAAAATGAAGAGCAGCGTGCCGGCGAGAATCACCGCAAGACTGCCGTTCAGCGGCGTTCCCACGATTTTGAAGTTGATCACCAGCATCACCAGCGAGATCAGGAACATCACCGCCGTGATGGGCAGCACCTTGCCCGCGAGCGCCGCCGCGACCGAACCGTTTCCCGTGCCGAGCCATTCGCGGGCCGTGGCGTGCTTGAGTTCGGTGCCGATGGCGAAAACGGTCACCATCACCACGAAGATCATCAGCATCATGGGCATGAAACTCGGCGAGAGGTAGTATCCGTAATTGATGTGCGGATTGAAGAGCACGTGCTTGTCGAAACGCACGGGCATCAGCTGCGCCATGGCCTGCCGCTGCGTAAGCCCCTGCTTCATAAGCACCTGGAGCTGAATGCCGGCCGTGAAGGTCGTCACGGCGGTCTGGATGTCCTTCGACAGCAGTCCGTTGACCGTGATGTTCGTTCCCGAGACGTAGTTTTCGAGGCGGGTCTGGCTGTTGCTCAAAATGTTCTTCTCGAAGAAGGCCGGAATCTGCACGATGGCCATGATCCGCCCTTCGCGCATCAGCCGCTCGCCCTCGTCCATGCCCTGAATGCCGTAGGCCACCATCGCCGTCGGGGTGTCGTCGATCATCTGCACGGCCTTGCGCGAAAGCGTCGTGTTGTCCTGGTCCAGGACGGCGATCGGGATGTTGCGGATTGCGCCCTGGTTGAACAGCAGGGCGAAAAACGCGAACGACACCACGGGCAGGACGATCATCAGCACGAAATACATCGGCTGACGGGTTATCCGGCCCGTCTCGCGGCGCATCACGGCGCAGGTGTTGTGCAGGAATCCGGGCATCGCTTACTTTCCGATTTGGTCCCAGTCGACGAGCACGCTCATGCCCGGGCGCATGTTCGCGGCCTCGGTGACGGCCTTGGCCTTGATGGCGAAGGTGCGGATGTCGAACCCGCCCTGCGTGCGGGTCGCCGACCACGTTGCGAAATCGGCCTGCGGGGAGATGTAGGTCACCTCGAACTCCACGTCGCTGTCCAGCGCCGGGACGTAGCCGTTCATGCGGGTCCCGATCCGAAGGCCCGGAAGCAGCGTCTCCTTCACGTTGAAGGTCACCCACAGGTCGCTCATGTCGAGGATGGCCACCACCGGATAGCCGCTGCCGACCAGTTCGCCCTCCTCGGCGATGATCGTCGAGATCTCGCCCGTGACGGGCGAATAGACCATCGCGTCGCTGATGTACGACTCCACCTCGCTGACAGCCCCTTCGGCCTGGCGGACGCGGGCCGCGGCGGCCTCCTTGTCCTCCTTGCGGGCGCCGTCCGTCGCCATGTCGTACTGCGCCTTGGCGGCCAGCGCCGTGGCCTCCATGGCCTTGTAGTTGGCCGTGGCCTCGTCGAGCTTCTGCGCCGGAACCACTCCGTCGTTGTAGAGGTTCTGCACGCGCTCGTAGGTCTTGCGGGCCAGTTCCAGCCCGGCCTGCGCCTTCTGCCACATGTTCATCGCGGCCTCGATCTGCTGCACGCGGGCGCCGGCCAGCGCCATGGCGTCCAGCGCGGCGGCGGCGCTCTTCACGGCCTCGGCCTGCCGGAGCTTGGCCTCCAGTTCGGGCGTCGAGAGCGTGTAGAGGAGCTGTCCCTTCTCCACGCGGTCGCCCTGGGCCACTTTCATGTCGTCGATGCGGCCCGGAACCTTCGACGAGGCTTTGTAGGTGGTGCACTCCACCGTGCCCTGAATCAGCGTCGGGGTCCGTTTGGTGAGGTACCAGCTGATCAGTACGACCGAGAGGACGATGACCGCTGCGGCCGCCAGAATTCCGATTACGTTGCTTCGTTTCATATCGTTTGCTTGTTATCTATTTCGTATTGTTTGCGGGGGCCGGCGACGGGCCGTAACGTGAAGCCCGCCCTTTCCCGATCTAATTTCCGCTTCTTGAGCCGTCGAAGAGAACCGCCTGCGCGTCGTTGCGGCGCGCGTAGGACGGATATTCGTCGCTGATGCCCGCGGCCTCGAGCAGCCGGGCCAGCAGCAGGTCGTAGTTGTAGGCCGCTTGCAGCCGCTCGGTGCGCACTCCCGCGAGGTTCAGCTCGGCGTCGATCAGGTCCGACGAGGAACTCATCCCTTCGAGGAACGCGGCGTTCTTCATCCGGAGATACTCCTCGGCGAATTTCAGCGACGCGTCGATCGAGGTCATCTGGTTGCGGTAGTTCATCATCTGGTTGTAGAGTTTCTCCACCAGCACTGCGATGTCCTTTCCGGCCTTGTTCTGCAACTCGCCCACGCGGCGCACGGTCTGTTTGGCGGCCGAGTACTTGTATTCGCGGTTGAGACCGTCGAAAATCTTGATGTTGACCCCCACGCCCACGGCCCAGCGCGGCACGAGTCCCGCCACCTGGTAGTTGTAGAACGAACCGCCGCCGATGGCCGCCACCTGCGGCAGGAAATCGGCACGCTGGGCGCGCACGCCCTCCTGGGCCAGTTCGCGCTTGAGCGACACCTGGCTGAGCAGCGGGTTGCGCGCCTGCGCGAGGTCCTGATAATAGGCCAGATCCTCGACCTTCGCGAGCAGGAACATCGCCGTCACCGGACGCCAGTCGCTCTCGCGTCCCAGGGTGTTCGACAGCGCGCTGGCGATGGTCTCGGCCTGCAATTTGGCGTTTGCCAGCTCCCGTTCGGCCTCGGCCATCTTGAACTCCACGTAGAGGCGTTCGGTCTGGGCGATCATGCCGTTGCGTTCGAGCGCCCGGGCGTCTTCGAGATGCCTGCGCACGCCGTCCACCACCTGCTGACGCACGGCGACGACCTGCGTGGCGAGGGCCAGTCCGAAATAACGCTCCACGAGTTCCGAGATCAGCGCGTTGCGGGTCTGGTTGCCTTGCGCGACGGCCGTCTTCTCGTTGATCCGCGCGGCGCGGTTCGCGGCGTTGATCTTGCCGCCCATCCAGATCGGGACGGTCACCTCGCCTCCCACGAATCCGAGGCTCTGATCCTGCACCTTGAGGAACCAGTCGGCATCCATCATCGGGTTCAGAAGCCCCTGGAGCGTCGGAATCTTGTCGGCGGGGATCAGCCCGTTCTGCACGAGCGCCGTCAGTCCGCCCGCCACGCCCTCTTTGACCGGGCCTTTCAGGTCGTTGAAGTCGAATCCGATGTCCTTGGCCATGTAGGCGTATGCGCCCGTGACGTTGATCTGGGGCATGCGGAGACCGATGGCCGCGCGGCGCTGCTGCTGTGCGGCGCGCTCCTCGTAGGCCGCGGCTTTCAGCGCAGGGTTCTCCGTGAGGGTGACGGCGACCGCCTCGTCGAGCGAGAGCATCCGCCCGGCCTCCTGCGCGGACGCCGCCGCCGGGATCGTCGCCGCCGCCATGAAGGCGATCTTGACAGCTATTTTCATAGTATTCATGCGTTTATTCGACAAAGATAGATTTTCTTGCAATATCTTCTTCAGCCCGGAGGGCGTTTAGGCCATTTTTAGGCCCTTATGGACACAAATCACGCCCGTTTCACCTCCCGAGGTGGGCGTTGGCCCGGCGCACGCCTTCGGCCAGTTCGGGATAAACCCGCACGTCGACACCCGCTTCGCGCAGCGTCTGCGCCCCGCGGCAGCAGACGAACCGGTCGGGTTCGTACAGCGCAAAGACCACGCGCGCGAATCCGTGGCGCAGGATCAGTTGCGTGCAGCTCTCCGGCTCGCTCTTCCGCTGCGAGCACGGCTCCATCGAGGAGTAGATCGCCGCCCCGCGCAATTCGGCGCCCGCGTCGAGCGCCTTGCGGATCGCCTCCTGCTCGGCATGGTGCGTGGGCGAAGTCTCGTGGGTGTAGCCCGTGAAGCTCCTCCCGTCGGGAAGCGCCACCACGGCCCCGACGCAATAGGAGGTCCGGCTGGGCACGCACCGCAGTCCTTCGGCCACGGCCTGCGTCAGGTAGCGGAGGTCTTCGTCCCGGGTGTCGGGACGAAGCGTGCAGGTCGCAACCTCCATGCCGCCCAGATTCTCCCGCCGGCATACGGCCCCCTCCGGGACCTCGAACCGGAACTGCGCGCCGCCCCGCTCCGGTCCCAGCGTCAGCTGCGGATTGACCGCCCGGCGCACCGTGTCGGCCATCCCTTCGGCGAGGAACATGCGCAGGACGGAGGCTCCCCCCTCGACCAGCAGACGCTCCACGCCGCGCTTTTCGAGTTCGGTGACGATCGCTGAAGCCGTAATTGAACTGTCGCTTGAAATAACCTCTGCAACGCCTTTCAATTCCGGAAGTTCCTTTTCTGAAAACACGTAGCGGTCTGCGTCGCCCTCCGTGAAGAAGCGCATCGACGGCGAGAGCCGTCCCGAGTGTGTGAGGGTGACTTTCGTCAGGTCGGGCCGCATGCCCCGGGCACGGCGCAGTTCCCGCGCCGCGGCATCGCGCAGGAGCAGGGCGGGATCGTCGCGCCGCAGCGTTTCGGCTCCCGCGAGGATCGCGTCGTGCGAGGCCCGAAGGCGCAGGACCGCCTCCCAGTCTTCGGGCGTCGAGATCATCAGCCGCCGGGGGCTGTTGTCGTCCAGGTAGCCGTCGGCCGTCGTGGCGAAAGATAGTGTTATCTGCATCGTTTCAAGGTAAACAGGGTGACTTCGGGCCATGCGCCCAGCCGCATGGGATATGCAACATATCCCGTGCCGTCGTTGACATAAAGTGTGTGGCGGCCCGTGTCGTAGCGTCCGCTCCAGTGTTTGTAGATCCATTTCGCGGGCGACCATCCGCGACCCCAGGGCCTGATTTTCAGCTGCATCGAATGCACGTGCCCTGAGAGCGTCAGATCGCCGTAGCCGGCCTCGACGATCTGTTCCCAGAGCTGCGGGATATGTACGAGGGCGATGTTGTAGAGCGAATCCGGAACTCCGGCGTAAGCCTTGGGAATGGCCGTTCCCGGCAGGTCGCGGTCGTGGCGGCGTTCGCGCAGCGCGGGGTCGAACGACAACCCCGTGAGCGAGATGCTGTCCGCGCCGCGCCGCAGGTAGACGGTCGTGTCCTCCAGGACGGTCCACCCCATCGCCCGCTGGCGCGCGACCACTTCGCGGGCCTCCCCGGCCGCCGGGAAACGCAGCGAATCCTTGATGTAGGTTCCCACGTCGTGGTTGCCCGTGACCGACCAGACCGGGCCTGCGATCCGCCGCAGGAGCGCCGTGGTGCGTTCGTCCAGCTCTCCGGCGCGGATGTTCACCAGATCGCCCGTGAAGAACACCGCCTCGGGGCGCTGCGCGTTCACGCTGTCGGCCAGCCGCGTCAGTTCGCGTTCGGGACGGACGAGGGTCCCGACGTGCATGTCGGTGATCTGCACGAACCGGAAGCCGTCGAAGGCCTCGGGAATGCGGTCGGAGCAGATCTCCACCCGGTTGACGCGGATGGAGGTGCGTCCCCGGGTCGTGCCCCAGAGGGCGAACAGCACGAACGCGCAGGCCGCGACGTAGCCCGTGCGGCGCAGGTTCACGAAGTTGAACGCATAGAACGCCAGACGCGGCGGAACAGTGACGATCCACGCCCAGAACAGCCACATATAGAGGTACATCAGCTCCGGACCGTTGTCGCGGCTCAAGGCGCCTATGAGCGACGAGAGAATCGGCAGAGCGTCGGTCGCGGCGACCCACGCCACGAGTGCGCGGCGCACGGGCAGCTTCCGGCGGCGGCGACGGCGGAAATGGATGAAATCGGCGGCGATGGCCGTCAGGGAGAGTATCGACGTCAGAAAAAAGAGCATATACCTTTTATTTATATTCGGCAAAGATACGAAAAATTGCTTTTCCCGCGGTTTTCTTTGGCATACAACTTGCTGATTTGTCCGATGAGTTACAACTCTTTGAGAACGAGCAAGAACATTAATAAAACCAAATTTATTCGGCTTATGAAAACATTTCGACTTTTAATCGTGGCTCTGCTGCTTGCAGCTTCCGCGTCGGCGCAGCGTTACGAGCGCAGGGCCATGCGCGGCGAATATTCGCCTACGGTCTACCTGATCTCGGTGCAGGAGGTGGATACCATCTACAACTACGGGCCTTATGCGATGCAGCAGGCGGCGGCGCTCAACCGCATGGCCATGGACAACGCCACGCAGGACTACATCGAGACCCACCGTCCGGGCTTCCAGCAGGTCGAGAAACCGCAGTTCGTCTTCGCCACGAAGAACAACCGTTTCTCCTTCTCGCTGGGCGGTTTCGTCAGCCTCCGCGCCGGGTATGACTTCGACGGCATCGTCGACAACATCGACTTCGTGACCTACGACATTCCCGTTCACGGCAATTACGATACCAGGCAGAAGCTGATGATGGACGCTTCGACCTCGCGTCTGTTTATGAAGGCCATCACCAACACCCGTGCGCTGGGCCGCGTGGTCGTGTTCATGGACGCCGACTTCCGCGGAGGCGCCGAGGGCAGCTACACGCCCCGCCTGCGTTCGGCCTACGTGTCGTTCCTGGGCTTTACGCTGGGTCGCGACGTGACGACCTTCTGCGACCTTTCGGCAGCCCCGACGACCATCGACTTCCAGGGTCCCAACGCCTATAACTTCAACTTCGCCACGATGATCCGCTACGAATACGCCTTCGCCGACAACCACCTCAAGTTCGGCGTTGCGGCCGAGATGCCCTCGGTCAGCGGCACCTACAACGACAATTTCGCGACGCTGAAACAGCGCGTTCCCGATTTCCCGGCCTACTTCCAGTATGCCTGGGGCGCCAACCGCGACAGTCACATCCGGGCTTCGGGCGTCGTGCGCAACATGTACCTCCACAACCTCCGCACGGGCAACAATACCTCGCTGCTGGGATGGGGCGTGCAGTTCAGCGGCACGATCAAGGTGGCGCAGCCCCTGCGGCTCTTTATGAACGGCGTCTACGGCAAGGGCGTCACCCCGTATATCCAGGACCTGACCGGCTCGGGGCTCGACTTCACGCCCAATCCGGAGAACGCCGACCAGATTCAGACCATGCCCATGTGGGGATGGCAGGCCGCGGCCCAGATCAACCTGACCCCGCGTCTGTTCATCTCGGGAGGCTATTCGACCGTCCGCGTGCAGCGCAGCCACGGTTTCTATTCCGACGACCAGTACAAGCAGGGCCAGTATATCTTCGGCAACATTTTCTATTCGATCACCCCGCGCTGCAAGGTGGCCGGCGAGTACCTCTACGGTTCGCGCAAGGACATGTCGAACGACAAGGGACACGCCAACCGCGTGAACGTGATGCTGCAATACAGTTTCTGACGACACCGTATATTAAATAGTTATTGAGTATTTTCGGGCGGCTTCTTCAGGAGCCGCCTTTTTTGCGGCAACCGCGGGGTGCTTTTGTATTTTTTTGCTGCAAAAAGTAGTAAAGCCGCGGTCTTCGCCCGCGGGGCATAGCTACCTTTTGGGGGCAAAAGGTAGCTATACCCCGCGTGGGAAAACCGTAATTCTGCCTTTTGCCGTCGGCATCCGCAAACGAAGCCGTTCCGCCAGAATAAACGGCCCGACTGTTGCACGGAACGTTTTTTTTGCTACCTTTGTCTTGACGATTCGCCTGCGTGCGGATTGTTTGCTTTGCTTCACGTGAAAACTGCAACTTTCAAATGTCGAGGCGAAGGTGCAAGGATGCTCCGCGAGTTGTCGGCCCACGGCCCGCAACGAGAGGTTCTGACTTGCTTGTTATCGAAACTGCGCGTTACGGGCGTGGGTTCCTTGTATCTGTATTCGGCATGGGTTGTTGCAGACCTTCACGTGAGTATGGGTATCTTGGGGCCTGCGCCTTTCTTTTTCGAAAGCGCCGGCCCGGCCATACGGACCGGCGGCTGAACGTTGCGTCACTGCTTTTTGATTCTTCATGGAGTATGTAACCGCCGGTCCTTTTTTACCTTCCGGGGTTTTGCCGAACCGCATGCGGTTCGGATTTGCAACGGTCCGACTTTTTCGTACCTTTGGTGTCGTAACGACACTTTCAGGAGGTCGGGAGGTTTTGCCGAATCGCATGCGGTTCGGTTTTGCAACGCTCCGACTTTTTCGTACCTTTGTCATCGGACCAATCGACATCGTAAACATATGGAAGAGACGAACCACGCGATAGCCCGCTGGCTGACCGAAGCCGGATGGAGCGAAACGTATGTCAATCTGGCTGTCAAGGCAGTCATTATCCTGGGCATATTCGTCGTCGCCTATGCGGCGGCGGTTCTGTTCCGCCGCCTGGTCGTTCCGCTTCTGCAAAAAATCAGCGCCCGGACGAAAGCCGTGTGGGACGACCACCTTTTCAGCGACAAGGTGATGCACCGCGCGGCGCGCCTGATTCCGCCTCTGATCTGGTACGTCCTGCTCCGGGTGGCTTTCTACGACACGCCCGTTTTGCTGAACGTGCTGCACAAGGCCTGCCTGATCTACCTGATCGTCGCCGTCCTGCAACTCGTCGCGGCGTTCCTCGATACGCTCTACGAGATCTCCAGCCGCCACGAGACGCTGCGCAACCGTCCGTTGAAAGGCGTTTACCAGATGATCAAGCTGCTGGCGGTATGCGTCGGGGCGATTCTCATTGTCAGCATCCTCATCGGGCAGGACGCCACGGCCGTACTCGCGGGACTGGGCGCTTCGGCGGCCATCATCATGCTGATTTTCCGGGACAGCATCCTGGGGCTGGTCGCCGGCGTGCAGCTCTCGGCCAACGACATGCTGCGTCCCGGGGACTGGATCACGATGGCCAAATACGGCGCCGACGGCTATGTGACGGAGGTGACGCTGACGACGGTCAAGGTGCAGAATTTCGACAAGACCATCACCACCATCCCGCCCTATGCGCTGGTCAGCGATTCGTTCCAGAACTGGCGCGGCATGTGGGACAGCGGCGGACGGCGCATCAAGCGGTCGCTGCTGATCGATGCCAGTTCGGTGCACAACTGCACGGCCGCGGAGCTGGCAGCACTCCGCGAAAAAGGGCTGGCCGGGACGACGCCCGACGCGGAACCCGTCGTCAACCTCTACGCCCTGCGGGAGTACGCCGCGCGTTACCTGAAGGGCCACCCGGGCATCCACCCCGACCTGATGCAGATGGTCCGGATGCTCCAGCCCACCCCGGAAGGCATCCCGGTCGAGGTCTACTGCTTCACCCGGGAGACCGACTGGGTGGCCTACGAGGCCGTGCAGGGGGCTGTTTTCGACCACCTGTTCGCCGTCCTTCCCGACTTCGGCCTGCGGGCCTACCAACGCTCCTCGGACCGCGAGCCTCAATCCTCCGAATCTTGATTTAACGGATAAGAACCATGGAATTTTTAGCGCAATACAACCTCACCGGAATCGTCATCGGCATCGCCACCTTTCTGATCATCGGCATCTTTCACCCGATGGTCACCAAGGGCGAATACTATTTCGGGGTGAAAATCTGGTGGCTGTTCCTCGTGATGGGAATTGCCGCCGTCGCCGGTTCGATCGCCGTGCGGCACATCCTCTGGTCGACGCTGCTGGCCGTGTGGGGCGCCTCGTCGCTGTGGTCGATCGGCGAACTGTTCGAACAGCGCGAGCGCGTGGCCAAAGGCTGGTTTCCGAAGAACCCCAAGCGGAAATAGCATGCGCGCACGCCGGATATGCCTGCTGACGGCGCTGACCTTTGCCGCCGTGTGCTGCACGCCCGCGGGAGGCCCTGCGCCCGTCGCGCCTCCGCCTCCGGCCGGCTGGTCGGGACCGGGGCCCGTGCCGCCGCCCCGGCGGATGCGGTTGTTTTTCGGCGGCGACGTGATGCAGCACATGCCGCAGGTCGATGCCGTGCGCCGCGGCGACGGCTTCGACTACGAACCCGTTTTCCGGACGCTCGCGCCCCGCATCAGGGCCGCCGACCTGGCCGTGGTGAACCTCGAAACCACCCTCACGCGCCGCAGCCGCTATACGGGCTATCCGCTTTTCCGGTCGCCCGCGGCGCTGGCCGACGCCCTGCGCGACGCAGGCGTGGATGTCGCCGTGCTGGCCAACAACCACTGCTGCGACAACGGCGCCGAAGGCATCCGCACGAGCGTCGAGGAACTGGACCGCTGCGGAATACGCCACACGGGTGCGTTCGTGGACAGCGCTGATTACAAGAAAAATAACCCGCTTTACCTCACGTATTGCGGCATACGGCTGGCGATCGTCAATTACACCTACGGAACCAACGGCATGCCCGTTCCCGAGGGTACGGTGGTGAACCTGATCGACACGGTGCGCATGGCCGCGGACCTGGCGGCGGCACGCGCCTCGGGGGTCGATTTCATCGTCGCGTGCGTCCATTGGGGCGACGAATACCAGCGGCGCGAGAACGCCGCGCAGCGGAGTTTGGCCGCGTTTTTGCGCCGTCACGGAACCGATGTGGTGGTCGGGAGCCATCCGCACGTGATTCAGCCCTGGGTGGCCGATTCGTCGCACGTGGTGCTCTACTCGCTGGGCAACCTCGTCTCGGGCCAGCGCCGCCGCTACACCGACGGCGGTCTGGCGGCCACGGTGGAGGCCGTCCGGCATCCCGAGGGGCGGATGACATACCGGCTCGAAACGACGCCCGTGTGGGTCAGTGTGCCGGGCTACCGCATCCTGACGCCCGAGGCCGCCGACACGATGACGCTGCCCGCGGCCTACGGGATTTTCCGCGCCGACCTCGACGCGCTGCCGGGAAACGGCTTATAGGTAAACCGAATGGCTCCATAGGAAGAAACGATGGCGTTTTTTTGGAGATTGTTTCCGGAAATCGTTATCTTTGTAACAGTAAGAATGCACACACATTAAACAATACGACATTATGGAAAAGAGCATCAAAGGTACGCGTACCGAACAGAATCTGCTGAAGGCATTCGCCGGCGAGAGCCAGGCCCGCAGCCGCTACGTATTCTTCGCCAGCAAGGCCAAGAAGGAGGGTTACGAACAGATCGCAGGCGTTTTCGCCGAGACCGCGGAGCAGGAGAAGGAGCACGCCGAGCGTTTCTTCAAGTTCCTCGAGGGCGGCGACGTGGAGATCACGGCCAGCTACCCCACCGGACCCATCGGCACGACGGCCGAGAACCTGCTGGCTGCCGCCAAGGGCGAGAACGAGGAGTGGGACGTGCTGTACCGCGAATTCGGCAAGGTCGCCGAGGAGGAGGGATTCACGGAGATCGCCACGGCGTTCAAGATGATCGCGACGGTGGAGGCCGAGCACGAACGCCGCTACCTGAAGCTGTTGAGCCGCCTCACGGACGGCAACTTCTTCAAGCGCGACGGCAAGATCTGGTGGCAGTGCCGCAACTGCGGCTTCGTCATCGAGGCCGAGCAGGCTCCGCTGCTGTGCCCCGCCTGCAAGCATCCCCAGGCCTATTTCGAGCCGAAGAAGGAGAACTATTAGTCCGCCTTGCGGCCCGCATACGAGTCCCGTCTCTTCGGAGACGGGGCTTTTTTATTTCCGCTGCATGTGCGGACGTGCAAATATTCGGCCCCCGGAGACTTAAAATTCCGGATTTTCTCCGTATCTTTGCAAGAATCCTTATTTCGGACAATTCAAACACAAGATATGGCAGACGAAAAAATCATCTTTTCGATGGTCGGCGTAAGCAAGACCTTCACCAACCAGAAACGGGTGCTCAACAACATCTACCTCTCCTTTTTCTACGGCGCGAAAATCGGCATCATCGGCCTGAACGGCTCGGGAAAGTCGACCCTGATGAAGATCATCGCCGGAATCGACAAGAACTTCGACGGCGAAGTGGTCTTCTCGCCGGGCTATACGGTGGGTTACCTCGAACAGGAACCCAGGCTCGACGACTCGAAGACGGTCCGCGAGGTCGTCGAGGAGGGCTGCGCGACGACCGTGGCGTTGCTGAAGGAGTACGAGGAGATCAACCAAAAGCTGTGCGAGCCGATGGACGACGACACGATGGCCAGGCTGATCGAACGTCAGGGCGAGCTGTACGAGAAGATCGACCAGTGCAACGGCTGGGAGCTGGACAGCGTGCTGGAGCGCGCGATGGACGCCCTGCGGTGTCCCGATCCCGACGAGCCGGTGAAACACCTCTCGGGCGGTGAGCGCCGCCGCGTGGCCCTGTGCCGCCTGCTGTTGCAGCAGCCCGACGTGCTGTTGCTCGACGAGCCTACGAACCACCTCGACGCCGAGTCGATCGACTGGCTCGAACAGCATCTCCAGCAATACAAGGGTACGGTGATCGCCGTGACCCACGACCGTTATTTTCTGGACAACGTCGCCGGGTGGATTCTCGAACTCGACCGCGGCGAGGGCATTCCGTGGAAGGGCAACTACTCGGGCTGGCTCGACCAGAAGACCACGCGCATGGCCATGGAGGAGAAGCAGGAGTCGAAGCGCCGCAAGACCCTCGAACGCGAGCTGGAGTGGGTGCGCATGTCGCCCTCGGGCCGCCACGCCAAGTCCAAGGCGCGTCTGTCGGCCTACGACAAGATGATGAACGAGGATACGAAACAGAAAGAGGAGAAACTCGAAATCTTCATCCCCAACGGTCCGCGTCTGGGCGATGTGGTGATCGAGGCGCACGACGTTTCGAAAGCCTTCGGCGACCGCGTGCTGTACGAGGGGCTGGATTTCTCGCTGCCCCCTGCGGGCATCGTGGGCGTGATCGGCGCGAACGGCACGGGCAAGACCACCCTCTTCCGCATGATCATGGGCCTCGAAACTCCGACGAGCGGCTCGTTCCGCGTGGGTCCCACGGTGAAACTGGCCTATGTGGACCAGCAGCACAAGTCGATCGACCCCGAAAAGACGGTCTTCGAGGTGATCTCGGGCGGTCTGGACCTGATGACGCTGGGCAACCGGCAGGTCAACGCCCGCGCCTATGTCGCCCGTTTCAACTTCTCGGGCGCCGATCAGGAGAAGAAATGCGGCATGCTCTCGGGCGGCGAGCGCAATCGCCTGCACCTGGCCCTCGCCCTGAAGGAGGAGGGCAACGTGCTGCTGCTGGACGAACCGACCAACGACATCGACGTCAACACGCTGCGGGCGCTGGAGGAAGGTCTCGAAAATTTCGCCGGATGCGCCGTGGTCATTTCGCACGACCGCTGGTTCCTCGACCGTATCGCCACGCACATCCTCTCGTTCGAGGGCGACTCGAAGGTGGTCTTCTACGAAGGCTCCTACTCGGAGTACGAGGCGTGGAAGAAGGCCCAGGGCGGCGACACGCAGCCCCACCGGGTGAGGTACAAAAAACTGATCGCGGATTAGTTTTTTGTATCAATTGAAAATTAAGAATGAAAAATTAAAAATTGTTTTTGCCATGCAGAAACCTTCGATTCCCAAGGGCACGCGCGACTTCTCCCCCGCGGAGATGATGCGCCGCCAGTATATTTTCGACACGATCCGCCGGGTGTTCCGCGCCTACGGGTTCGCGCCGCTCGAAACTCCCTCGATGGAGAACCTCTCGACCCTGCTGGGCAAGTACGGCGACGAGGGCGACAAGCTCCTGTTCAAGATTCTCAATTCGGGCGACTACGCCGCCGGACTGTCGGACGAGGAGGTGCGCAGCGCGTCGAAAATCTGCGAAAAAGGACTTCGTTACGACCTTACGGTGCCTTTCGCGCGTTACGTCGTGCAACATCAGGGCGAACTGACGTTCCCCTTCAAACGCTACCAGATTCAGCCCGTGTGGCGCGCCGACCGGCCGCAGAAAGGCCGCTACCGCGAATTCTACCAGTGCGACGTCGACGTGATCGGCACGCGCTCGCTGCTGTGCGAGGTCGAATTGGTCGAGATCGTCGAACGGGTGTTCAAGGCCCTCGGCATCCGCGTGGCGCTGAAGATGAACAACCGCAAGATCCTGTTCGGCATCGCCGAAGCCATCGGCCATGCCGACAAGATGATGGACATCACCATCGCCATCGACAAACTCGAAAAGATCGGACTGGACAACGTGAAGGCCGAACTGATGGAGCGCGGCCTGGATCGGGAGGCGGTCGACAAACTTCAACCGATACTTGAGCTGAGTGGCGACAATGGGCAGAAGCTCAACCAGCTGAAAGAAGTGCTCGCTGTTTCGGAGACGGGCATGAAGGGCATCGAGGAGATGGAGACCGTATTCGGCTATGTCGGGCGGCTGGGCATCGACCTCACGGTGGAGCTGGACCTCTCGCTGGCACGCGGTTTGAACTACTACACCGGTGCGATCTTCGAGGTCAAGGCCCTCGATTTCGCCATCGGCTCGATCTGCGGCGGCGGCCGTTACGACGACCTGACGGGAATTTTCGGCATGCCCAATATGTCGGGCGTGGGCATTTCGTTCGGTGCGGACCGCATTTACGACGTGATGACGGGACTTTCGCTCTTCCCCGAGGAGGTCAACAGTTCGACCCGCGTGCTGTTCGTGAACCTCGGCGCGGAGGAGGAGGCCGCCGTGCTGCCGCTGCTGCGTCAGCTGCGCGGGCGTGAAATCGCCGCCGAAATCTACCCCGAGGCGGGCAAGATGAAGAAGCAGATGGAGTACGCCAACCGCCGCGGCATCCCCTATGTGGTGATCGTGGGGTCGCAGGAGCTGGAGGCCGGAGCCGCAACCGTCAAGGACATGCGCACGGGTGAGCAGCGGCAGGTTTCGTTAGACAAGCTGGCAACCGAAATCTGCAATTCATAATCGAGAATTCGGGATTGCAGGGTTGCGGAAGCCGACCTGCGGGCTTTTGCCGCAAAGTCGGATTGTGAATTGTGAATTGTGAATTTTGAATCGAATCATGCGCCGATTATTCGTCATACTCGCTACCCTCTCCGTCCTGCCCCTCGCGGCGCAGAACGAGGACGATGCGCGCCAGTTCCAGAAACTCGCGCAGGTTTTCCGTTATCTTTCGGGTCTTTACGTCGACGAGGTGGAGATGAAACCCGTCGTCGAGGGCGCCATCACGGGCATGCTCGAAGAGCTGGACCCCCACTCGGCCTACATCGGCGCCGAGGAGATGAAGGGCGTGCAGGAGAGTTTCGACGGGGAATTCAGCGGCATCGGCGTGGAGTTCAACGTCCTGCGCGACACGGTGATCGTGGTGAACACCATCGCCGGGGGACCAGCCGAACGGGTCGGCGTCAGGGCCAACGACCGCATCGTGCGCATTGATACGCTCGACGCCGTGGGGATGAGCCGCACGGACGTGCCCAAACACCTGCGGGGCAAGACCGGCACGAAGGTCGGAATCGACGTGGTGCGCCACGGCACGCCCGGACGGCTCCATTTCGTGATCGTCCGCGACAAAATCCCCCTGAACACCGTCGACGCCTCCTATCTGGCCGGCGTGGGCATCGGCTATATCAAGGTCAACCGCTTCGGCCGCACCACGATGGACGAATTCACCGAGGCCTACCGCAAGCTGGGACGGCCCGAAGGGCTGATCCTCGACCTGCGGGGCAACGGCGGCGGCCTGCTGGAGCAGGCGATCGGGATGGCGGGATTCTTCCTGCCGCGCGGCGCGGTGATCGTCTCGACCGAGGGGCGCGCCGTTCCGGCGTCGTCGTTCCGCGCCCAGACCAACGGCGAGGACCTCAAGGGACGTCTCGTGGTGCTGATCGACGAATCGTCGGCTTCGGCTTCGGAGATCGTCGCAGGGGCCGTGCAGGACTGGGACCGCGGCGTGGTCGTAGGCCGCCCGAGCTTCGGCAAGGGGCTCGTGCAGCGGCAGATCGGCCTTTCGGACGGTTCGGCCGTGCGCATCACCGTGGCCCGTTATCACACCCCTTCGGGCCGCGTCATCCAGCGTCCCTACGAGAAGGGGAAGCGCCGCGAGTACTACCTCGACCACCTGCGCCGTTATGACGATGCCGCGCGCGATTCGCTCGACGCGGCGGCCCCGGCCTACCGCACGCTCCGCACCGGACGCACGGTCTACGGCGGCGGAGGCATCCGTCCCGACATCCTCGTCGAGGCCGACACGGCGGGTTTCTCGAACTACTACGGCGAACTGATCCGCCGCGGCATCGTGGCCGATTTCGTGGGCGACTGGCTCGACGGTTCGCGCGACAGCCTCTCGCGCCGCTACGCCTCGTTCGAAGCCTTCGACGCCGGGTATACCCCCTCGGACGAGGTTCTCGAAAGACTCACGGCGCTCGGTGAAAGCCGCGGCGTGAAGTTCGACGCCGAAGGGTTCGCCGTCTCCGAACCCCTCGTGCGCATGCAGCTCAAAGCCCTCGCGGCGCAGCGGCTGTTCGGCACGGGAGCCTATTTTCGGATCATCAACCCCGCCGCAAGCCCCGCCTACGCCCGGGCAGTGGCGATTCTCGAAGATTGGGACAAATCGGGCCAGCCGGTTCTGGAACCGTGAAAATAGCCCTTCAAGTTTTTGGAAATTCGCTTTTTTTTGCGTATATTCGTAGATACGAGCGTGTGCTGAAAAAGCTGAAACCAACCCAAAAACGAAACCCATGCTATCCCCAACCCATCTCCGTCGCGAAGGCGAGGATTACGAAGCCCAGATTCTTTCCAAAGCCGTAAAGGCGGGCCGCCGGACCTATTTTTTCGATGTCCGGGCCACGCGCGGCGACGACTATTTCCTGACCATCACCGAGAGCCGCAAAATCACGGCCCCCGACGGCACGTCGAGTTACGACCGCCACAAGATATTCCTCTACAAGGAGGATTTTTCGAAATTCGCCGACGGACTGCACGAGGTCGTCGAGTTCATCCGCCGCAGCAAGGCATGCCCCGAGCCGGAGGAATAGCCCGTTCCGATCCGTTTCGGAGCGCGCGGAAATCGGCCACCGGCCCGGTTCCGCCGTAAGATGCGCCGGAGTCCGGCGACAGCTCCCGGGAGGCGGCGGAGGCTTATCCGCACAAGATGTCCCCGGAACTGTCGGGGAGCGGGAGAAGGTCCGGCAGCGGTCGTCCGGGACGAATGTGCGCCCTGTGCAGCGCGGCATTCCGAAAGGAGCGGCGCCGACTGCGGGAAATCCCTCCGCGGCGGAGGCTTTTCCGCACGGGATGTCCCCGGACCTGCCGGGGAGCGGGAGAAGGTCCGGCAGCGGTCGTCCGGGACGAATGTGCGCCCTGCACAGCGCGGCATTCCGAAAGGAGCGGCGCCGACTGCGGGAAAACCCTCCGCGGCGAACGCTTTTCCGCACGGGATGTCCCCGGAACTGCCGGGGAGAGGGAAAACGTCCGGCAGCGGCGGACGCAGGCGGGTGCGAAAAACGGCAGGCTCCCGAAAAATTGATGAAAACTTAATTTTCGGAACGCGGGCGTTCGTCTTTTATCCCCTATCTTTGGCTGCGCCGAAGATACTCCGCCTGAACAAAATCGCAAACAAGTTTGCTTTTGTATCCGGCTTATTCGTATCTTTGCGTTTAAAACCAAAATACGCAAACAGACCATGAATTTTTCCCGGTACATCGTACTTGCGCTCAAAGGGTGCGCCATGGGTATGGCCGACGTAGTTCCCGGCGTCTCGGGCGGTACGATCGCTTTCATTTCGGGTATCTACGAAGAACTGCTCGACTCGATCCGCAGCGTCAACGCCACGGCGCTCAAGCTGCTGCTGAAACTCCGCCTCGGCGAGTTCTGGCGCCATATCAACGGTAGTTTCCTGCTGCCCGTGCTGCTGGGCATCGCCATTGCGATCTTTTCGCTGGCTCGCCTGATGACCTATCTGCTGACCTACCACCCCATCGCCATCTGGTCGTTCTTCTTCGGGCTGATCATCGCCTCGGCGCTGCTCGTCGCCCGGCAAATCGGACGCTGGGACTGGCGGAGCCTCCTCGCGTTCGTCGCAGGGGCCGCCGCGGCCTGGTGGATCACCGTCGCCACGCCCGCAGAAACCCCCAACGACTGGTGGTTCGTGATGCTTTCGGGCGCCATCGCCATCTGCGCCATGATCCTGCCCGGCATCTCCGGGGCCTTCATTCTGCTGCTGCTGGGCAAATACCAATATATCATGCAGGCCGTGGGCGATCTGAACATTCCCGTCATCGTGATCTTCGTCGTCGGAGCCGCGGCGGGCATCATCTCCTTCTCGCACCTGCTGTCGTGGCTGCTCAAACACTGGCACGACGTCACGGTGGCCGTGCTGATGGGCTTCATGGTCGGCTCGCTCAACAAGGTCTGGCCGTGGAAGGAGACCGCCGAGACCTACCTCGACAGCCACGGCGTCGCACAGCCGCTCGTCCAGCACAACGTCGCTCCCGGGACCTTCGAACAGCTCACCGGCCAGCCGTCGCAGCTTGTGCAGGCGGTTCTGCTCTGCGTCGTCGGATTTCTGACCATCTACGGCATCGAACTGCTGGCGCGTATCATCGTCAAAAAAGAGGAGAAGTAACCCATGCGACGCTTCGGACTGATCGGACGCCCGCTGGGGCATTCGGCTTCGGCCGCCTACTTCACGGAAAAGTTCAACAGAGAGGGGATAAACGACTGTGAATACTCGCTTTACGAACTCGGGGCGATCGGAGACCTGCCCGGTCTGCTGGAGCGTCTCCCGGAGCTTTGCGGGCTGAACGTCACGATTCCCTACAAGCGCGACGTAATGGCCTTTCTGGATTCGGTGTCGCCCGAGGCCGAGGCTATCGGGGCCGTCAATTGCATCCGCCGCACGGCGGACGGGCGTCTCGCGGGCCACAACACCGATGTCATCGGCCTCCGGGCCGCGCTGAACGAACTGCTGGGCGCGGCCCAGCCCGGGCAGGCCCTCGTGCTCGGCACGGGAGGCGCTTCGCAGGCCGTGCAGTATGCCCTTGCCGAACGCGACATCCCCTTTGCGCTGGTCTCGCGCGAAGCGGCGAAAGGCAACTACACCTACGACGATCTGCCGTGTGAGGCAGTGGAAGCCAGCCGGTTGATTGTCAACGCATCGCCCGTGGGGACCTACCCCAACGTCGATGCCGCGCCGCGTATCCCCTATGCCTATGTCACGCCGGAGCACTACCTGCTCGACCTGGTTTATAACCCGCCGCTGACGCAATTCCTCGACTACGGCCGTCAGCGCGGGGCGCATATTCTGAACGGGCGGACGATGTTCGTCGGGCAGGCCGAAGCCTCGTGGCGCATCTGGAATGCTTAAAGCGGGGCTTTAAATAAATCTTATAATATTATGATAAACTGCTTGTTGTCGATATTATTCACTCTGCTTGCCGGAACGGGAGCGGTCTTCGCGCAGTCGGAGGTGACGCCTCCCGCATTCAACGGCGCGGTGATCAGGGTCTTTATGACGCGCATGGCCGCCACGGTCGAGAAGATTGCCATCGAGCAGCAGATTCCGGCGGACTCGATCTCTCCGGTCGTGGGCATCGCCCTGCAAATCGACAAGGCGGGAAACGTCGCGGAGTGGCGCTACATGGACAATACGCAGGAGGGCCGCGACCATGCGGAGTTCGCTCCGGCGACGGCGGCCACCCGCCGGGCGATGGAGAAGGCGTACGACCGTCTGGGCGGAACGTGGAGTCCCGCGACGCTGGCCGACGGAAGTCCGGTTTCCTACACCTCGCGGATGACGATCCGCATTCCGGTCGAGAAGATCCGGAGGGCGCAGGACGCCGATCCGCTGCTCTTCATGGGGGAAAATCCGGACGAGAATTTCCACGCGTGGGCCAAGATGCGTGTCCGCTACGACGGGCGTTTCACGGAGAAGGGCGTGGAGGGAGTGGTGCACGTGCGGTTCTACATCGAGCCGGACGGGCGCATCGCCATCGGCGAGGTCGTGCAGTCGCCCGACGAGCGGCTGACCAAAGAGGTGCTCCGCGTCATCCGCAGCAGCAAGGGCAAATGGACGCCCCGCAAGGTGCGCGGCGTGCCCCAGCGGACGGCCTACGAATACCGGGTCAACTACCACAACAACTGAACGAAAAGCTCCGCCGTGCAGCGGAGCTTTTTCATGGGGTTCTTATCGGTGGTGGAGCATCGCCTTCGCCTTCTCGTAGTCCTCTTCGCGGACGACAATCTGGGCGGGCATGGTCCCTATCGGGTAGATGGCCGACATGTATTCGTTGCGGATCGTCGACCAGATACCGGCGCTGTCGAGCATCGACTTGGCGATCTCGGCCTCTGTGATGGTGTTGTACTCCGCCAGTACAACCAACGTGTCGTCTTGCATAATTCTTCGGTTCTTGGTTCGGTGTTTAAAGTTAAGCATTTTATCGGTAAAATGCAATAGCCCTGCCATGAATTCTTCAATAAAAAAACATTATCTTCGTCCGGAACCGGAGAGGGGCCGCATCCCGGCAAAACAAGTCGTCCGGCATTTGATTATACCCCCGATTTATATTATCTTTGTCGTAGCAAAATTTTGACGCAATGCCCCAATTCGTACACCTTCACGTACATACGCAATATTCGATCCTCGACGGACAGGCCAGCGTCCAGCGGCTCGTGGACAAGGCCATGGCCGACGGACAGCCCGGCATCGCCGTGACGGACCACGGCGACATGTTCGGCATCAAGGAGTTCTACAACTACGTCCAGAAAGTCAAGGGCAAATGCAAGGACAAGGCCGCCGAGGCGGAGGCCCGCATCGCCGCCCTGCGCGACGGCACGGAGACCTGCGCCGACCCCGCTGCCGAGATCGCCAAATGCGAAAGACAACTGGAGGAGTGCCGGCGCAAACTCGCCTTCAAGCCCATCATCGGCTGCGAGGTCTACGTGGCGCGCCGCCGGCTCCACGACAAGGAGGGCAAGCCCGACCAGAGCGGCTACCACCTGATCCTGCTGGCCAAGAACCTCAAGGGATACCACAACCTCATCAAGATCGTCTCGAAGGCGTGGACCGAAGGTTTCTACATGCGTCCGCGAACCGACCGCACGGAGATCGAGAAATACCACGAGGGGCTGATCTGCTGTTCGGCCTGTCTGGCGGGCGAGGTCCCGCGCGCCATCACGGCCAACGACCTCGAAAAGGCCGAGGAGTCGATCCGATGGCACAAGAAGGTCTTCGGCGACGACTATTACCTCGAACTGCAACTCCACAAGGCCACCGTCGAGCGGGCCAACCACGAGGCCTATCCCATGCAGCTGCACGTGAACAAGCACCTGCGCGAACTGGCCGCGAAGCACAACGTCAGAATGGTCTGCACCAACGACGTGCACTTCGTGGACGAAGACAACGCCGAGGCGCACGACCGGCTGATCTGTCTCTCGACGGGCAAGGACCTCGACGACCCCAAGCGCATGCTCTACTCGAAGCAGGAGTGGCTCAAGACGACGGCCGAGATGGCCGCGATCTTCGGCCAGACCGACCCCGAGGCGATGTCGACGACCGTCGACATCTGCAACCAGATCGAGTGCTACTCGATCGACCATGCGCCGATCATGCCTAACTTCGAGATTCCCGAGGAGTTCGGAACCGAGGCCGAATACCGCGCCCGGCTCACGGAAAAGGACCTTTTCGATGAATTCACGCGCGACGAGAACGGCAACGTGGTGATGTCGGAGGAGGAGGGACTCAAGAAGATTCAGAAATTAGGAGGTTACGACAAACTCTACCGCATCAAGTTCGAGGCCGACTATCTGGCCAAGCTGACGATGGACGGCGCGCACAGGCGCTACGGCGAGCAGCTGACCGAAGAGCAGGAGGAACGGCTGAAATTCGAGCTGCACATTATGAAGACGATGGGTTTCCCGGGCTACTTCCTGATCGTGCAGGACTTCATACGCGCCGCGCGCGAGGAGCTGGACGTGTCGGTGGGTCCGGGCCGCGGATCGGCCGCCGGATCGGCCGTGGCCTACTGCCTCGGCATCACGCAGATCGACCCCATCGCCTACGACCTGCTGTTCGAGCGTTTCCTGAACCCCGACCGTATTTCGCTCCCCGATATTGACGTCGACTTCGACGACGACGGCCGCGGAAGGGTCCTGAACTGGGTGACGCAGAAATACGGCAAGGAGAAGGTGGCGCACATCATCACCTACGGCACGATGGCCACCAAACTGGCCATCAAGGACGTGGCGCGCGTGCAGAAACTGATGCTCTCGGAGTCGGACCGCCTCTGCAAACTCGTGCCGGACAAGATTCCCGACAAGAAGCTCAACCTGCAGAACGCCATCGACTACGTCCCCGAACTGAAAGCCGCCGAACAGTCGGACAACCCGATTCTGCGCGATACGATCCGTTACGCCAAGATGCTCGAAGGAAACGTCCGCAACACGGGCGTGCACGCCTGCGGCACGATCATCTGCCGCGACGACATCACGGACTGGGTTCCCGTCTCGACGGCCGACGACAAGGAGACCGGCGAGAAGATGCTCGTCACGCAGTACGAGGGTTCGGTGATCGAGGACACGGGACTGATCAAGATGGACTTCCTGGGGCTGAAGACCCTTTCGATCATCAAGGACGCCGTGGAGAACATCCGCCTGACCAAGGGCGTGAAGATCGACATCGACGACTTCACGATCATCAACGACCCCGCGACCTACCGCCTCTACGGCGAGGGCCGCACCGTCGGGACGTTCCAGTTCGAGTCCGCGGGCATGCAGAAGTACCTGCGCGAGCTGCAACCCTCGACCTTCGAGGACCTGATCGCGATGAACGCCCTCTACCGGCCCGGCCCGATGGACTACATCCCGGACTTCATCGCCCGCAAGCACGGCCGCAGCCCCATCGAGTACGACATCCCCGTGATGGAGAAGTACCTCAAGGACACCTACGGCATCACGGTCTACCAGGAGCAGGTCATGTTGCTGTCGCGTCTTCTGGCCAACTTCACCCGCGGCGAGTCGGACACG
>ENA-UEYD01000446-UEYD01000446.1-human-gut-metagenome-genome-assembly--contig:-NODE-446-length-39913-cov-14.968446_pt1 | contig 39913 bp, 80 predicted proteins | sample MGYA00242907_ERZ507875 | MGnify/ENA primary metagenome ERZ507875 (study PRJEB26167, sample SAMN06115506) | human gut metagenome | host: Homo sapiens | place: China:Shandong | collected 2015-08-07...
GTGCTGGCGACCAGAGGGAGAAATGCGTCAATGTCAACGATCATCGCCATTTGTGACGGATTGGGGATTGAGGAGAGAACCATCCAGTACGACATTTCGCCAAATGATGTGACGTCGCTGGAACACGTTTACTTGGAACGCATCGAGGATTTGAAAATTGCAATCGAACAGAAAGATCGGTGGATACGGCGGATGTTCATAATCTGTCTATCGCTGATTGTATTCATTGCCATCGTGCTGGCCGTGGATTTACTTATCCCGACGGTCGGCTGGTTTCGGGGGTGGTAGTTATAGATTGTATGAAATGCAAAAAGGAGATGCCGGATGGCGCGTCCTATTGCCCGTGGTGCGGAAAGAAACAGGTGCAGGAGCACCGTGGGAAATCGCGCGGAAATGGTCAGGGGTACGCCTATCAGCGCGGGAAAACATGGACTGCGCGATGGACGGTGGCCTGCTATCTTGACGAAAACGAAAAACTGCACCAGAAGGTAAAGACAAAGGGCGGATTCGCCACAAAGCGAGCCGCCCTACAATACGCTGCAAATCCGCCGGGGAAGGAAAAGCAATCACCGACGGTGCGCGAATATTATAAAACCTATTTACGCGGAGACTACAAATCGCTGTCCACCGACCGAATGACGGCCGCAGACAAGGCGTTTGAGCGGTTGAAGGATATAGCCGATTGCGAGATAGACACCCTGACGATTAAGCAATTGCAGGACGTGGTGGACACCAACGCCAGCACATACTATACACGCCGCGACATGAAAACGGTTCTGTCCCATTGCTACAATCTCGCCATTGCCGAGAAGCAGACAACAGTGAATCTCTCAAAATACATCAAACTTCCGAAGCTCGAGGAGAAAACGCCGGAGCCGTTCACGGACGATGAAGTCCTGAAACTATGGAAATCGTACCCACAAGATCATTTTATCGGTTTCATCCTCACGATGATCTATACCGGCATGATGCCGGGAGAGGTTCAAAAGCTCAAAAAGGATATGCTCGACTTCGAAAAGAATGAGATCATCGGCGGCGGCATTAAAACGCAGAAGCGGAAAGATACACCTATGGTGTTCCCGGACTTCCTCGCGCCAGTCCTTAAGGAATTGTGCGAGGAAAGTAATTCCCGCGTCGGGAATGTTTGCTGCATCAACAAAGATAATTTCTATGCGCGATATTATGAATGCCTTGCGCTGGCTGGTGTCCGGCGTCTCACGCCATACGCGTGCAGGCACACAACTGCCACCGCATTAGCGATGAAAAACATTGACCCATTTACAATCAAAGAGGTCATGCGTCACAGCAAAATCACGACAACACAAAAGTACGTTCATCCAAATATGCGAGGCATGGTCGATGCGGTCAACCAAATTCCATCTTCTGATGTTCAATCAGCGCCAGACCCGAAAGTAACTCCGTAAGTAACAAAATCGAAAATGTGTAGTATTTTCAAAGGTTCCAAATACCCTGCTAAGGGAGTAGTCGTCTAAAAAGCGAGCGAGAGTTCGAATCTCTCCTTCCGCGCCAAAGTACCCGAAAATAGCGTGTTTGCGCTGCTTTCGGGTACTTTCTCTATTTATTTGTTCGGAATGGCTCTAAATGGCGAAATATGAAAAATACATCTACGGACAGCCAAAAACTAAAAAATTGCAGTCTATAAGTTACTTGGTAAGTAACACATTTCAGACGTTCCGCACCTTCCGAAGCACTGAATCGTATGCACGGTGGTTGACAAGCGACAGGGTTTCCATAAGCTCATCAATGATCGGCCAGATTTGCGCCGGGTCTTTTCCTGCAATACTTCGCAAAAAATCGCTATCCCCATACTTGTTGATCGTTTCGGATGCGGGCGGCGTAGCGGAGTACCGGCGTTCAACCGGCGGCTCCGCCTTGTGCCCCATGCGGTCTTGAATGGTGTAAAGATTTGCGAGCTTGGCATAGTTCGGATAACTGGATTCTTCATATTCCAGCCGCGCAATTTCCTTGCGGATTTCAAGCGCATCCAGCATGGGAGCGCCCCCTTATGCCCGGTCGATCTGCTCCATGCAGTGACGGATAGCGTCGCGAGTTGCGTCGCTGTCCGCGTCGCGCATCATGTCCTCAAGCTGCTCATGCATTCGCTCGCGGGCGTCGGCACGACTATAACGCCCCAGAGAATCCCGGCGGCGTCCACGGTAGGAGCTTCCGCGATTATACGTCCCTCGGATGTTTGCATCCCAATCGGCGTCCCGGCTATAACCGGATTCGTCGAGCATTTCTATTTTGTCGATGTTTTTGATCGTGTCGGTCAGCTTGTGGACGATCTCGAGATCGCCTGCGCCCAGCTCCGGCTTCCTTGCGATTTCCTCAAGCTCTCCGCAGAGCGTCGCCCGCAAGTCCTCCATAGCTCTCTTACTCATGTTCATGCTCCTTTCACGCCACGCGTTCGACGACCATATTGCTATTCGCGAAATTGATCGCCTGCGTGCTGATATTTTTTGCGGAAACCGTAAGGCAGCAGCCGCGCGGCACCTCTACAAATGCCGAAACAAAAATGTTGAAATAGTTCCCGACTGCAGCAGGCGTGACAACGGCGGTCGCGCTGGTAATCGGTTCACCATTGATCGTCAGCGCGGCAGAGATTGCTTCCACCGTGCCACCGGTCGGAATGGCAATGTTCGCGCCAAAGGCCACGCGGAATCGCGCCTTGCACTGATTCGTGAGACCGCGAAGCGTTACGATGCCCGCTCCGGCGCGATGCACGATACACCCACCTCTCGCGGCGGGCGTTTCCGTCAACGGCACATTCTGGCCAGCCGCTACGGTCACGATGTTGGAATTGGTATATTCGGCCATAAAATCAACCCTCTCTTTGATAGATATAAAATGCGGCGGAGCGATTGCCCCGCCGCTGCTGTGAGTATCGACACGGAGCCGACCATTTTCGTGAGGTCACGAAAAAGCTCAATTTGTGGATTTGTTAGGCGCAGGCACCGCAGACATACTGCGAACCATTACACCCGGCGAACTGATACGGTGCGGGAACCGCAAACGACGGAACCGGACGCGGGTTGTAATAGGCGAACTGGCCGCTCATGTATGCCTTGAGTGCTTCACTCTGCGCAGACTGAGACGCCGCCAGCCGCAACCCCTGATTCTCGTTTTCGAGATCGCGCATCTTGCTCTGCGTCAGGAAGTCAAGAATGGCTCGGCTGTTGCTGTTCTGGTTGTCGATGATGTCCCGCGTGGCGTTCTGGACGGTGTTGCGCGTGTCGCACGCCTGCGAAGCCATGTCGTACCGCACCTGTGCGATTGCTTCCCGGTTCTCGCAGCAGCAGTTCTGAGACTGCATCTGCATCTGGAAAAGCTGCTGCATCAGCGCGGCTTGCTGGTTCGCGCGGGATAGCTCCGCCGTCTGGAATCCGCTGTTGACCGCCTGCGTGACTCCCGCAAATCCGTTCAGGACGCTGGTGTTCATCCCATAGAAGCCGTCGCACAGGCCGTTGTTGACGCCGTCAAGCTTGCGCTCAATGTTGGCGAAATCGGATGCAAGGATGTACCCATCCGTCGCACCGCCGCCATTGTTGTTGCCCCAGCCATTGCCGCCCCAGCCGCAGAAGATCGCGAGGAACAGGATGATAAACCACCATCCGCCATCGCCGCCGAAGCCGCCCCAGCCGTTGCCGCCCATGCCAGTAGGTGCTACCGGCATAGTCATAGTCGTACCATCGGTAAGGCTCATTTTGTCGTACTCCTTGAAGAAAATATATTATCAACCGTGGCCACGGATTGATTATTGCAAAAGACCCTGAAACTGCCGCGCAACGGCCTGAAGCTGGTTTAACTGCTGCTGCGTGAGCTTGCCGGATTGCATCATTTTTTCGACCTCGGTTTTCGGGTCGCCATGAAAGTTTTGCTTGAATTGCTGGAATTGCTGCATCATTCTCTGAAACTGTCCCATCTGGCCGGGCATTTGCGGCGCTCTGCCGCCGCCAAGCGCGTTAAACAGCGGGTTCGGCATTGTGGTGTTCCTCCTTCTTGTTCTCCGCGTCAGCCGCCGCCAGCGCGTTCACACGCGCTTCCATCGCTTCAAACTCCCTTCGGGTTACAAATTCCCCGCTGGCCGGTATGATCGGCTGTGCTGGTGTCCTCGCGCCCGTGCGCTCCGTGTAATCCAGAACCCTCATGGACGGAACGCCGGATGCATCCACGCTCTTGATATAAATGCACGGGTTCTCGCTATCCCACAGTGGAACCGTGTTCCCAGCCGCGACGAGGTAGCTCTTTGCGCCCGCGTCACCCTGTACCCAAATCATGCTCTGGGCAGGCTGCGGCATTTGCGCCATAGGCTGGGGCGGCTGCTGCGGTTGATACTGTTGGCGAAGCTGCATGAGCTGGTCTTGCATCGGCGGCTGATAAAATGGTTGGTAGCTCATCGGCGGTTGGTACTGTCCATACATTCAGATTCGTTCCTTTCCCAAAAATAAAGCGGTGTTTGGCTTCCAGAGTTCCATGTGTCAAACCAATCTCCATCCCTGACGCAGACCACATGGGTTGCAAGCGCAAGAATGTATGTACCAATCGGATGGTCACGCGCGAACTCCGCAACTGTGTATGTGTCCGGGTTGGAGCTTGGTACGCCATGCCGGGCATAGCCAAGCTTGTTCAGGTACGCTCCCCAAACAGCGTTTGCGGAAGGCATATCGCCAACCTCAAACCCATGAAGCGCAAGCGCGACATATACCTCATCCCACGATTTACCGGTCGCCTTGCAAATCGCCCGAACAGGGCAATCTCCAACCTGACGCCGCGCGGGATTTGGATTGTAAAAAGAAAAACCCATACCGGACACCTCTCAACGTGTCCAGTATGGGTTGTTTTTCGGGTTTATGTGCCGCGATTGTGCATCATTTTCGCCCGTTTCGAGTTTAACTATATAGTCGGCTAGATGTCTTTCGCATTCGGTCGAGAATTCCGGGGAGCCGCCGCTGCACGGTGGCTCGCCCGAGATACAACTCCGATGCAACATCAATCTGCGGGCGCTTATCGACGTAATAGAGCTTTGCAATTCGCTCATTTTCCTGCCCGAGGTTTGCTTGGGAAATAACGGTCTCCATTTCTCCACGCATCAGGCCGGATAATTCAGGCGGTAGATTATACCGCGCCTGCGGCGACATCCAATCACCCCTTCTTGGTCATCAAAACCGGAACGTTCCCCTGATTGGAAACGGAAAGACCGAGCGCCCCGGCCACGTCGCGGATTTTCACATAGTTGGTTCCGTTTTTCAGGATACGTTCAACCTCGACGGGTTTTCCGTCAACAATCATCTTGCACTTGCTTACCATTTCAATCCTCTCCTTTACCATCTCACGGAATTTCTTGATACCATCCGGATCGTCCACCCAGTATTTTGGGCAGAGCTTGCCCGTCACATCATAGTGCCGGATGATATGATCGACCGGGATGTTGTACTTCTCGCATAGCATCGCGGCCAGATCGGCCGCATTGTCAATCGTCTTGGCCGTTGCCATTACGCGTCCATCCCGCTTCGCGTCGCACATCTCAATGCCAATAGAGTTGTAGTTCCGGCAGAATGGGTGTGTGTAGTGATACGCGCCGCAGTGGAAGGCTACATAGTCCTCCGGCACGGAGATCGTGATGGAATCATCGTCCACGAAAAAGTGGGCGCTTGCCACAGGATTGAGCGGCTTCTGGAAGTACTTGCCGTTGCTGGTGTCGGAATCCCCGTCGTTGGCCGTGTAGTGCATGACAATCCACTCAACGTCCCCGCCGCGCTTCGTGCCGTAGTTGGCTCGATGGGCCAGCATCGTGTTAATTGGTACCATCGCCGTCACCCACGTGTGCTGCATCGGTCAGACCTTCGGCCAGCAGATAGCCAAGCACGGAAGCGCCCTGCATGATGACGCCCGTGACCATCTGTGCCGTGTTCTCTGCGCCGCCGAATGCCAAAATCAGGCCGGACACAAAACCGGCCACGGCCACCCACAGCTTTCTCGAAGTCAGCTTGCGTTTCCAATCAATTTTCATGGTATGTAACTCCTTTCAATCCTTAAGCACAATTTCCAAAAAACGTGCCTTTTCCTCTGCCGTATATGTTTCCGGCAGGCTCTTAATGTACTTGATTGCGTATTTACTTCTGTTCTCATTCTTTGCCTTCCAGAGGTAAAATATCCCAATCGTCGTCGCAAATCCGATGACTGCCAACGTGACCTCCACGCTCAGCACGCCGAGCACATTCAGGATAATGCAAGCGACGCTTGCCGCCGCGCTGCCAATCAGCAGCTTCTTCGAAGTCTCCATCAGCCCGCCTCATGCCGGCTGGCCTCGCACTGCTCTTCGAGCTTATGGAGCGCTTTCTTCACGTCCCCATTGCCGCCGCGATTGACATACTTCTTACCGGCGATCAGCCGCTCCGACATGGGCATCTCGTCCGACATGATCGTGAGGCGCAAAATGCTTAAATACTGCTCATCCTGCAATCTCGTAATCTTGTCGATCTTCTCGTCGATTGCCTTCAGGTGTGCGCTCTGCTCGTCGCCCTTGCCTTTCTTCTTCTGTATCGCGCTGACGATTGCCTGGACGATGGTCGTCAGCGCAGACGAGCCGAGGATCGCTACAATGATCGTGATAATCCCAGAATCCATATTCTTTCTCCTTATTTCGGTTTTCCAACAACGTACTCGACAATGTAAGTTCCGGATACACGGCAGATTTTAACTCGATCTCCCGCACTGAATGTAACGGAAGTGTTACATTTATAGTGCTTTGCGGTTGCCTCCGTCTGCCCATCAAAGATCAGCGACAGTCCATCGGTATACTTTGCGCCAACGGTCGCCAGCATAAATTCAGGTTGTGGCTTCTGCTCCGTATCGTCTGTATCAAAAAAACTCGTTACTCCGATCATGCAATCACCGCCCTCTTTGCAGTATGCTTCATCATGCTACCTTCCTTCAATTCGATGTACCAGCCTGTTTCCTCATAGATTCCGCCGACATTTGGGTGATCGATCGCTATAATGTCGCCGACGCCATGCCCAGGCTCGTTGAGCGAATGAAATGTAATGGTTCTGGTTCCGAGCAGTGATTGATTCCGTAGGTTGTCTACATACTCTTGAAGCGCGGACTGACTGGCGATGTTATCAACCTTGCTATATTGCGTTATCCGCTGCCCACGTCGGAATATCGAAATCGAGCTTGAAGGACTATTGTTTTCAGCTCGCGCAACCATCGGTTCCTCAAGGTCTGGGTTAGAACAAACAACGACAAATACATTTGGCGCGCTAAATATATCATGCTCTTGGCTAATGTTCGCCCGAATAGGCGACCGAACGCGTATGTCCGTCTTGCTATATTGCCACACGATATTGTCCGCGCTCGGAGCCTTGTGCGGCTCCACACGCGCGGTTCCGTTTGCATCAAACCAGAGTGGGTTATAATTGATCTCCGCAAGAAGCGCATTGCAAATCGTCAGGTAGTCCGTTCCGGCTGCCCAATCCTCACGGTCGGTTTGCAGGACTGCGTCAGAGGGTGTCGCGAGCACCGTGCCAATCCCCGCGGCGGCAAGTAGCTGCTGCACAATGGTGATATAGCTTTGCCCGACCGAGAAATGGATGATTGATTCCGTTTTTACAGTCTTCACCTTCCAGCTCCGGTCGTATGCCTCAATCTGAACCCAGTGTCCGGTTTCGTCAATTACGTCCCGATAGGTCGTTATACGATACACCCCGAGCGGCGTTTCCTTTCCGTTGATCGTTATAGTTGGCTGAAGTTCGTCGGAAAGATAATCAACATTGGGGTTATACAGGAAGGTTCCCCCCATGCTGGATTTGATTGTTCCGTTTTTATCAGAGTACACATTCGGGACGGAAGAAGTGTCCCAGCGGAGGGACGCATAAAGCGCCCCATTCCGCAGAACATTCACGGCATAGAGAACATCACGAATCAATGTCAATCTCCTCCTCATGGTCGATTTGCACGATCATAAACGAATACGATTGCTTGTACTGGTTTACAGTCCCGGACACTTCGTTCAGATACCCAATGCAGCCGCCCAGCGCCACTGTTTTCAAGCAGACCAAATCGCCAACCATTCCCTCAAACTTCGCCGATTCGTTCTGGTCAAAGAAAACAACGTTCCCATCGTAAGTGGTGGTTTTAGCAATTCCGCGTTCTACGATCGGATAAACTGCCCCGGAAAGTTGAATTTCCGAAATAGCACGGCTCAGATTTCGTGCAAACGGCTGGCTGAGAAGTCCGCTATGCTTCAACGTAAGCCATTCCCCGGTTTCTAGGTCATACAAAACGTTGTACTTCGGATGGACTGTGTATTCTTCTTCATTGGAAAGTCCGTAATTGTCGTTTTCAGCGAATCCACCTCTAATACGGTAACGAACAGTCCCTTTTGCGAGACTATCTACAAACAGAAGTTCTTCTGTTTTTGCGATTGCCACGCCGTCCCGCTCCACAATATAGAAATCATATTTCCCGCTTGTGCTCCAAACAAGCGACACTTCGTTGTCGACGTTGGCGTGAAGCTGAATATTCTCGCCCGGAACATTCGTGACCGGCAATGCAGCACTTCCCCAATCAGACCACAATCCATATTCGCTTTGAACTCGCACCCTGACAACGTGCATCCCATCAGAAAGGTATTTAGGCGACCTCCACTGCTTTGTGCTTCCGTATTGCGTGCCACCAATCAGCTCACCGTCAAGCTCGATTTGATACGCCTGCTGCTCGGTTGTTTGCCATGAGATAGACGGTCTTGGCGACAACCTCGTTGCAGTAACGCCGGGGGTCTCAGGCGCGACCACTGCAATGAACTCCGCAGAATCACTCCATGCGCCCGGTTTCCCGTCCGAGTTATACGTCCTAACTCTCCAGAAATTTGTCTTGGCGGTGAATGTCCCCTTTGGCACATCAAAAAATGTATCGCTGCCAGTTACCGTGCCGAGAGCACCCCACGTTGCATGATCGGTAGACCGCTGCAATTCTGCCTTTGTTTGCGCCGTGCCAGTTGAGATAATGTGCGCCCACACGAACCGATTGACAACTGTACTGTCGACAATCATGCCTTTCGGACTAAGTGGAACGGCTGTTGAAAGTTCCTCAATAGTCGAAACCGTGACCCAGTCTGAATCTGCCGTTGCCCCAGTTGTTGTGATCGCCGTAACTTTCCAGTCAATAGAATCGGCGGTGAATGTATTGGCCGGAATCGTTACTTTTTGTTCGCCCCCGGAGATCGCAATAGATTTTGTCGCCGTAGTTCCGGTAACTCGCCAGTAAACCGTTGCACGCGCCTGCTCCATTGTGATCGGGGTTTTCCCAGATCCATTAAACTGATTGATGTCCCATGTAAATACCGCTGGCAGGCGTTTGGGGGTGTATGCACCAGCGCCCGGAGAAAGATTCGTTGCTTTGGGCGGCTGGACGATGGATTCATACCACGGAGAATAACCAGTGCTTCCGGCGTCCGTTTCAACCACATAGCGCCATTCAATGGTGCCAATCGGGAACGTGTTTGCAGGAATTTTTGTTTTCCGATTGGTCGGATATGTGCCTGTGGAAACAACGGTGTTGTATGACGAATTTCCTTTTACGCGCCACTGGAACAGCGTTCGATTCGCCTGCATGGTTGTAAGCGTGTCAGGCATTGACTGCGTCCATTCGAACTCTTGATCTGCCGCTGACGCAAAATAAGGTTTTGAGACACCGCCCACCGTTGGCGCGGACGTTTCAGGTTCGTACTCTATTTCCAGATACGCTTTTGTCGCATATCTTGACGTTGCAACAACGAGATAACCAGCACCGCCATGCACAATGATGCCAGCAGTAATTATCTCTTTAAGCCACGGGAAATAATCTCGCGTCGACCCAAACACATACTTTGGAACTTCCGTTTCCTGCACATATGTGCTCGAGGGCGTAAAGACGCTTCGCGTTGCAGGCCTTTTGTTCCATGTGACAACATTTTCATCAAACGGCTTCTGCAAGCCGCTAATATCCACGGTGTCATAGTGCGTGACCCCCGTTCCATACGGGTCTCTAAATCCGGCAACATACACATAGGCCGTCACCGAATTGATTTTTTTATACTGAATATCCGTGGGAAACGGGAACTGCAGGAGCAGTTGCTTTTTATAGTTTATTTGAACCGTTTGGTCTGAATGGAGATTTTCATCCGGCCGGTCTTGGTCGAGCACCGCAGAGCCACTTGCATAAATGATCTTTTTCGCCATTATTTCACCCCCATTCTATCTGTTCTTCTCTGATTTTGCGCGATGTTTACAACATCGTTAAATTGCTGCACGTTTGACGAATCAATGTTGATGTTGTAATTATTCGTCGTGGAATTGCTCGCCGAGTAAGGCACATACTTCCCGGTTCCAGCCTCAATATAACCACCCGTTCCAGTCCATCCGCCTGCGGATTCACTATAAGACGTGCTCTTGAGCGTGTCTCCATAGACAACCTTCTGATAGGTAGATAACTGGCCCTTCGAAACATTCATACCGAGTGCCGTGCCGATCCGGTTGAAATCCCATGTAAAAATACCGGCTACGACGTTCGCAGCATCAGCAATTAACGCGAGCACTTTTGCGACAGGATCAAGAGCAACCTTCAATGCCGGGAGAAAAGTCACGATCAGATCTGCGAGCGGGTCGAGCAATCCAACCGCAATTTCAAGGATCGATCCGATTGCCTCAATGAGGCCAGAATCGTCAAGGGCCTTTGAGACTTTATCGATAAACTGCATGCCTGCATCCATAACCTTTATGAATGTTGGGGTCAGTTTATCGAGGAAATTGTTTTTCAGTTCTTGGAACTTCTCGCCGAGTTTCGCAGTCGATTCCTGCAGCTTCACCTGATTTTCGCGTGATTTGATTACTTGCTCGTTATTTTTGTAGAAAGAATCCGCCGCATCGGAATATGTACCGGACAGGGTATTCATGATCAAGCTGTTACGATCCGCCTCGCCGGAGCAATTCGCAAGTGATTCATTGAAGTCATCCTCGGAAATACCGGCCCAGTTCAACGCATCCGCCAGAACGCCCGTAACCTGTCCAACCTTTGCCGTCTCGTTTGCGGCCTCAATAAGTCCGTTGATGGGCAGCGAATCACCGAACGTGCCGTTTACGCCAGCGGCGATATTCGTCCACGTTGCGAAATCTTCTTGGTTGCGTGCCAGTTTCGCCATGAGCTGCGCTGTTTCTGTGGCGGTATCCGTGTCGCCGAGGATTTTGTAAAGGCCAGTGTAAGCCGCCTGTGCCGTCTCAGCACTATATCCGGCAGTTTCAAAGGCGGCGTTCAGTTTGCCCTGTGCAACACGATATTCCTCAGTCGCGTCGATAACCTTACTAATTCCAGCGATGACCGCTGTCGTGGCTGCTGCTGCAACAGCAAATCCCTTCGCCGCAGTTTTCGCCGCTTTCCCGACATTATCCTTCCACGACGACACTTTCTTCTTCGCGGAATCCATTCCATCATCCACGCCGGATGAATCGGCTGTGATCTTCACCACAATATCCAGTAAATTCATTCTGCCACCACCAATCCACAGCGCCGCACAATATCAGTTGTAATTTCCTCGCAAGAGCGCGTGTCTTCTTTCTTCGGGCGCAATATTTCATCAAGATCCGACTGCATATACCGTCCGCCCACAAGTTTTGCAGTGTTCTCTGTTAAAACTCTGGCACAGCGCGACATATAATCATCAAACAACCACTTTTCCCTCCGCTGCCGAATCAAAACGGGCAGGAGTCGAATGAGTGCGGGCGCTGAAATTTTCGGCGCATCCAGAAGGGAGAGTGTTACTCTTTCCCCTCCGATACGCACGATGAGAAAAAATCAATGAGTTCCTTGTCCTGCGCGATTTCCCTGATTTGCCGCAGCGTCTCCACGATCTTCTGCTCCCGGATGTCATCGACATTTTTTTCATTCAAAACTGCAAGGATGCCGAACACGTCTTCTCTGTGAGTTTTCAGAAACATCGGCACCCACTGGCTGACGCGATTTGCCGCCATTGCATATTTCTCTGCAACGGTTTTCGCTTCCTTTGTGTTGAGTTTCAGGGATGTGATGACATCCTCGTCGCTCGTGATATTGAGCAGGAAAACGGAAATCTCGCACAGCACATCCGCCGCGCGATCCGTACTCAGTTCAGAAAGTTTCATGTTTCCTCCTTATGCGTCCGCCTCGCCAGCTTTGATGTAGATTTCATACGGAACTTTGGTCTGCTCCGCCATTGCGAAGTGTGCCGTGTACTCAAACGCAAACTGGCCCTTTGCCTTGTCGCTGGTTTTCATCTGGAATCCGCCGGTAGAGAGTGCGTTCATCATGTGGATTGCGATGAAGCCGCCCTTCTGCTCTCCGTTTTTGTCAGAATAGTCACCGACGATCCAAAGATCATCGAAATCAGAATCGGCCAAATCAAGGCGCGGAACGATCTTCGTAGAATCCTGTGCGTCAATGTCCGCCGTAGCAATCAGAGACTTCGCAACGGCGGTGGACATGGTGACAAACGTGCCGCTGGCCTTCGCCTCAATGGATTCCTGGCGCTTCAGTTCCTTCATATTCTTGGGGCAGTTGTCAACGTCATCACCATAATCGGAAAACGTCGGCGTAGCGGTGAACGTGACACCTCCGGTTGTCGCGCCGAGCTGGTCAGCGGCTTTGAACGTGCCAGAAGCCGGGGTGAAATCTTTCAGAATGATGCCCGCATTGATCTGAAGCTGTTTGAACGTATCGGCGGGGATCTTCGTAAACTTTGCCATATAAAATCAGTCCTTTCAGTTGGGTGTGATAAATTCGGCGGTGATATTGAGATACCGCCGTTTTACGTTTGGTTCAGAATCGTCTTTAATCGCCTGGCACCACGGAGTGCCGCGTTTCAGCCAAATCGCGCCCTCGTCGCAAGAAACAAAAACGCCTCCCATTCCAATAGCGTCCGCAATCTCCTGTGCCTTTGCATTTGGGGTAGCTTCGCTCTCGGTGTAATACCAGAGGTTTACCGTGATTGATGCTTCTCCGCTGTCCCACGCTCCGAGAATAAGATCATAGGTCAACCACGGAAAAACGGCGTCCCCCGGCACGGAGGACGCCGGATAGGCGGGGAGAAACTGGCCGAACCATGCGTGTAATGCTTTATCTTTCGTCATGCCGGTAACTCTTTCCTTTCCGCCGTAAAATATTTTAGAGTGAAACTTGCGGAACGCGGCGCTTGCTTTTCTTCCGGGTTTGACGTTACTCTGTACGTCGTACCGGTTTCTGTGTCCCGGAAATAGTCGCCGTACTCAATCGGCACAGCCTTGTCAACGAGCGCCGAGTAGACGCTTGTAACGCCCTCTTTCTCTGCACGACGGGCCTGCATGGACGTGTCCAGCGCTTGATAGTTCGAAAACGCCGCGCCCTCCGTCCATGTGGTAACATATCCACCAGCACCGTCCGGCTCCCTGTGTTTCTCCATGAGCACGCAAGGGCGGGCGAAGTCATTCAAAAGGCTCATAATTTCCTCCACTGATTCAATCTGCTGCGGAACGCGCTCTGCCACGTCACTGCGCCGCCAGTTTTCTCATCCGTCGCCCGTGAGTAAGAATACCCGCCGAACGATTCCGAGCTATACGGTGACGCTGCTGTGTCGCCGTTCTTGCCCTGCCATGCCTCGATTTCTGCGTCAAGGGCCAATACGGACGGCGGTATTGCAAGTGCCCACACAGCGCCGTCAAACGCCTCGTCCGTTAACCCATAGGCTGGGTATTGATGCACACCGTCGTTGAACGTCGAGCCAAGAATCCTAAAATACTGTCCTTCCCGAAGAAAAGGAAGCGCAATACTGCCATTTTCTACGGTGAAGGTTCCGGCATACCGTTCACGGTCAAACCAATTCCTCAAATGTCCGCATAATTCTGTCAGCATTGCGCCCCTCCTAAATTACTTTACGGTAACGGTTGCGTTGCCGGATTTCAGCGCGTGGAAGTTGCCATCGCACTCAACAACAGTGACCTTGTGGCCGCTCGTGATGGTGAGATCAGACTTGCCATCCCAGTCATTCCAGCTCTGCACGTTCTCTCCGTATACAACGATGGGAGCCGTGGTTTCCGCCGACTTATACTTGTACTTGTTGCCCTTTGCGGCCTTCGCCGGGGAGACCGTCAGCTTCGTGTCGCCGGTAGCGGTGCCAGCTTCGGACGTCACAGTCAGCGCGCCAAGTGTACCGTTGTCGATCGAGCCGACAACAACACCATCAAGGCGCTCTGCAAACAGCACCATACCATTGACGACCGTGTCAGATGCGGTCATGTTGGTGTAGTCCGGCTGCTCATGAATACCGATATAGCCGGTCGCGTCGGAAGTAAACGCAAACGCTTCGTTGAGGTCGGCACCATTGACCGGGATGTAGTAGAGGACGATGTTGTCCTTCGCGGTGGCGTAAATCTTGCCCTTCGGAACACTGGAATTGAGGATCACAGTACCGAGGCCGAGGAAGTTCTCGACGTAGGTCATGCCGAACGCGGTCTGAAGCGTGATGTTCGCGCTCGCCAGATAGTCTGCGACATCCAGCGGATTGAGGAAGTAGACCGCGCCGATCTCGTCGTCCTCAAAGAGCACCTGAAGGTTGCCCCACGCCTGCGCAAGCACGCTCTGGAAGTCCTTACCGGACACAGCGCCGGAGCCGGTCGCGAGGAAATCGAAAAAGCTCTTACGGATGCTGCGCTGCACATCGCGGAGCATTTCGGTAGTAGTCATTTCGACCGCCTGATCGTAACCGCGATCGGTGATTGCCTCGGCGGACGTGGCCTTGCGCCACTTTTTGAGGGTGATCTCAGCATAGTTCACAGGCTCGACTTTGTAATGAGACAGCGGGATGGTCTCGCCCTCACCGACATCGCCGCTCTGCAAAGTACCGCTGGCCTTGTAGGCTTTGAGCACGGTACCAGCCTGCTTCGGAATCTTTCTGGTCACGCCGAGCGCCTCGACGAGCTTCTTGATGGAATAGCCGAACTGATCGACAAACTCCATTTCGCGCTCACGCGCAAGATCATTTTTCTTGATAAGGTTAGTTTCAGCCATATACAGTCTCCTTTACTGTTCGTTTTGCAGGAGCTTGAGACGTGCCTCTCTGCGGGCCTCTCTGTCCGGCAGCGCCGCGATTTCCGCTCTGGTCATCGTCTCGCCTCCAACGTTATTGGGCGGGTTCTTTGTGTCCGCGCCTTTTTGATCAGTTTTTACAATAAAATCGGCCCATTCTTTCTCGATGGACGATTTCAGCGTATCAGCGCCTTTAATTTTTCCGTCTTCCAGTTCGACCGTGTCCAGGTCAGTAACGCGCATAACCGCGTCGAGACGTTTGTCGCTGATACCGGCAGCCTTCAAAAGTTCACGATACGCGGATTCCTTCGCGCTTCTAGTTTCCTTTTTCGTCTGCTCTGCCTTGTACTCGTCAAATTCCCTTTTGACTTTGTCGTGCTTATCCTTCCAACCATCGTCACCTTTGGCTTTCAGGTCTTCCAGCTCCTTCTGCACGCCGGGGAGCTTTTCGGCGTCCGCCTTGTACTTCGACAGCTCGCCTTTCAGGCCATCGACTGTGTCGGAGTGTGCCTCAATGATGGTGTCCATCTGTTCCTCCGTCAGCCCCATGCCTTTAAGGAGTTTTCGGGTAAGTGCCATTGTTCAGTCTCCTTTTCTTCGGTGCCGGTTCCTCGGCACGACTGTTGTATAAAACCGCAGTGCTTCGCGGTGTTTACCGGTTGCTCCTATAATTTTAAGGCAAAAAAAGTCCGCAACGCCCACAATAGTGGGTGTGCGGAAACTTTTTCTGCTATTACGCATTTTCAAGCGCATTTTTAATGATTTCCCTATACTCATCCGCGTGGTCATTCAGTGCAGGCTTCAGAAACGGTTGTGCTTTATTGCCGCGCGTATAATGCCAATTTCCTTTTGCATCCTGATACACCCACGGTGTTTGCCTGCCTCCATCATAATAGATGCCCGTTCCAAGTTCAACGTAAGCGCCATATTCAAGCGGTGTTCCGACGTGAACAGCCTTTTCAGATGGGTACACCTGATGCGTTATGCTGTTGCGGAGCGCACCAGTATCAACTGGGCAGAGCATCGCGGCGTATGATTCGCACTGAATCCCGCATGTTTCAAGTGCGCGGAGCAGAGCTTCTGAAATTTCCTGTCGAACTTCTTCGCTATGATCATCGATTTCGATTTGCAGACTGTCCGCTTCCATTTTTCTTCATCCGCTCCCATTCCTTGTATGTGATATTATCCACGACGACATTTTGACCATTTTCGTCCCGGATGCGACGTTTTGCGCGGAACTCTACGCCGTTCACAAGCTGGATCATACGGCAACGGCAATTATAAACCTCTGCAGGCTTTCCACGCGGGTCACCGGGGAAGCGACAACCATTTGAAAAAACATCATCATAGTCAACCGTCTCTCCGTCGAGATGCGCATGCGAACGGCGCGTTCTTCCGTCAAGCGTGGCGACCCACTGCTTCTTTATTTCGATCCCCATTTTGTGTGCGGCCTCGCACGCATCCTGACGCCCAGCATTCTGCGCACCAGTTACAGCTGTTCTTGCCGTTCTGATCGCAGCTTCTCTATCCATTGTATAGATTCTGGATTGGAGATCGTCCGCGATCCCGCCGATGCTCTTCCCTTGCAGGATGGAACTTGTCACGCTGGCCGTGATCTGCCTGCGCCCATACGCAAGATCAATGCCGCGCTTTACGGCCCGTTTTGGTGGGTAGTATGGCATAAGTTCTGGATTCTCGATAAGGAGCCGACGCACCGTGGCTTCATTCCACAAGGTAAAATCCACGTCCGCGCCTGTCTGCTCGATCTGATACGCCGAATAATTCCGATTTAGAGAATAGATGCCAGGTGTCGCATCGTTGACATACGCAACGGCGATCTCATGTGCTTTCGTGATTCTCTCTGCACATTTATCGCGAAGCGCCGAAAATCGTTTTCCGCGCCCTATTTGCGCCAGCCTCCATTGTGTGTATTCCTGCTGCGTAACCTCTCCAGCCTCAACACGTTTTTTCTCTGCTTCGTCCCGCAGACGGAATTGTTCGAAATATTCCTTGATGGTTTTATCAAGCTCGCGCTGTGCGGCACGGTAAGCAGATGAAATTTTTTTTTCGAGCTTCTGAAGCTCTTTATCCGTCATTTTATGCCCGTAGTCCACCGCACACCTCCGTTATTACACTTCCGTAAAGTACAATCCCACCAGCTCATGGGGCAAAAACTGCAGCGTCACCTTGCCGCCCGGCTGCTCGCCCGTCCGTTCGCAGCGGTAGAGCTTGCCGTCCTCCGGATCGGTGTAATACAGGCCGTAGGTGTACTCCATGCCCTTCGCGGCGGGGATGGGGTCGTCCTGTGTGCCCGCGTGGGTCTCGTCGATGACGGTAAACAGCGCCGGGACTTTGTCCGGCTCCCAGCCCTCCTGTGTCGTGTGGGCCTGTGTCACGCGATAGAGCCTGTCTGCATAGACCAGCCGGTCGTTGACCTCCACGGCCATTCCTGCCGCCCAGCGGTCATACAGCTCCATCGCCTTTAAGGCGTCTGCATCCGTCAGACTGGCTGAAGCCTTGACGATATAGGGCCGTAGTGCTCTTGCCCTTTCTGTATAGCTCATCATTCCGCCTCCCCAAATATGATTCCTAGTGCCGTCTCAGCGTCTTGCAAACGTTCTTCTGTAGTCATCTCCGGCGTTTCAATCGGCGTTTCCGTCTCCGTGTAGGTATATGGTGCGTCCTCAACATCGATAGCCTCTGTATATTCCACGCCAGTCTCATTCTGTCGAATCATCATTCCTGCATCAGAATAGGTACGGTATAGCTTTACACCATCCTTACGCTGTGCATAAAATTCTCTTTGAATCATTTTTACACCCCCACGATATAGCTTGCATAGGTTGACCAGTTTGTAGCTGCTTTCCATGTATCCACAAGTGCCGCTGGAACACGGATTTGACAGTCTGCGGCGATTTCTTGGAAAGCAGTGGTGCTTGAAAGGGCCGGTACTGACGTGTGATTGCTGAAATCATAAAAAGCAATACCGCCACAATAGTAGAACGCATAAGTTTTAATGCTTGTTACCCCATTTGGAATTGTAATCGACGCAAGGGATTCGCAATTAGCGAACGCGGAACTTTTAATGGTTGTGACTCCATTTGGAATTGTAATCGATGCAAGGGAGACGCAATCATCGAACGCATAATTTCCAATGTCTGTTACTCCATCAGGAATTGTAATCGATTCAAGGGAATAGCAATAGTAGAACGTCTGACGTCCGATACTTGTTACTCCATCAGGAATTGTAATCGACGCAAGAGACCTACAATTGTAAAACGCAGAACCTCCAATGCTTGTTACCCCATTTGGAATTGTAATCGATGCAAGGGAGCTGCACTCGCTGAACGCACTATCTCCGATACTTGTTACACCATCAGGAATTGTAATTGATGCAAGGGGACAGCAATAGTAGAACGCAGAAATTTCAATGCTTGTTACACCGCTTGGAATTGTAATCGATGCAAGGGAACGGCAATTGCGAAACGCCTGATTGCCAATACCTGTTATACCGTTTCCAAGTTCGATTTTCTGTACACTGTTTTGGTAAACGGAATTACGAGTGTCGGAACCAGATGAATACCGAAGAATTGAACTATACGATTCATCTTCAGAGTCGCTATTCAAGCCCATCGTTCCATCAACCGTCAGCTTGATCACATACTCGCCCGGAGTAGCATAAGCATGATTCGGTGTCCATTTTACAGACGTTATGCTTGTTCCTGTCAGCGTATCTGGCGTGGTTCCATCACCCCAGTCCACTGTAACAGTGCCATTCGGACAAACACCAAGCATCGGAGATGTGCGCCCTTCTTCCAGCCGGATGTAGATTCTTGTCTTACCATCATCCGTGATATACATTGCACCGACATTCATCTTGCGATTTGTGGTCTTGAGGTTAGCAAGAGACCAGTTCCAGCCCTGACAGGTAAGCCCTTCATGCGATGGATAATCTGGTAGTGCGGTCTTTGTTGCCAGTTCTGCCAGCGTCCAAGACGTGACGATCGTGCCGTCATAGTCGTAAAATGTAATATCGCCGGGTGCTCCGGGTGTGGTGCCGCCGCCAGTCTGAATGGCCTGAATGGCTGTCACAAATCCGTCCGGGTAGACCAGTGGGTCAGATGTGCCGCCTTTCTCCCGGATAGCTGACGCAACCTTTGTCAGGTCGGTTGTGTTTGTCAAAAGCTCTGCCATCAGAAGCTACCTCCATTCGCGTTTGCGATCTTTGCAGCCGCCCATGCACCGGACACAACACGCAGGAATTTTCCATTGTCAGCGGTGGTGACCGCGGGCAGCTCCTTCGCGCTCCATGCGACCTTGTTGTTCTGGACGTCAGACACCGCCTGATCGATCTCTGCGCCAGTGTGCGCACTGTTGTACTGGTCTGCCATAAAATCACTCCTTCATGCAGAGAAATTCCTTGCCGTCTGCCGTCAACATGGTCTTGGTCGTGCCGGACGGCACAAAACCATAGTTGTCATTCCAACTTCCATCCGCGCCCTGTGCGTAGAGGGAGATTCGATATTCTCCATCACCACTCAGGAGAAAATCGTCGTAGACCTCAAAGGTTCGCTCCGTCCCCGCCGGGGTCTGGGAAAAGGACGCAATGAGAGCCCCTTTCCCTCGCCCCCAGTCCTCGCCGGTTTTCGTCGCGCGGCACTCGAAAGCCTGATACGCGATGTCCGATGAGAACTTGACGGTGATGGAATCGTACCCGGAGACTGCCGAAATCTTATTCCCCGTGATGGTGAACGTCAGTCCCGGCGCGGCCATTATGCCACGCTCCAAGTCCCGGCGGCGTTTTTCACAAAGACCTTGATGATCTTCGTGCCGTCGCCGGAGGATGCCGTCGCAAGGTCGGCGCCCTTGATGGTGATATCAATCGCCGTGGCCTTCTTGTAGCCGCCAGCCGTGCCGCTGGTGTTGCTGGAACCGCCAGTGGTGGGAATCTGCGTACCGGCGTCGTGGAGGCTGCTGGTGCTCGGAACAACACGCACCGTGTATTCCTCGAAGTCCACGTCGCAGGTGAAGGAGAACGCGCAGGTGTCGAAGCCGGAGACTTTGGAGATCCTGGTCTTGTCGGGGCCAGTGATCGTTATCACCGGAACTGCCGTGTTGACCGTGATAGACGCTGTGACCGCAGCCGTTTCGTTTCCGACGTCATCCCGCACCTTGATATGCACGGTTTTCAGGCCATCGCCTTCCGTCAGGACGATAGACTTGCTGGCCGCGAAGGTTTCCCACGATGCGTCCTCTTCCGTTGCTGCCGCCTTGATGCCCCAGAGCTTCATCTGGTAGCCGGTCTTGGTTTCATCCGTCAACGTGATCGTTGCGGTGACGGTGTTGCTGGTTGCATACGTCGCACCGCTGTTGAGCTTTAAGGCAAGCCCAGCCGGTGCCAGCGTATCAAGAATTAGATTGAAAAAACTTGCCATAGGTTATGCCCCTTTCTTTTCGTTCAGTTCGATGTATAAATATCCGCCCTGGCGGGTATAGATGGGTTCTTCGCCGATGCAGGCATTCTTGATGCCCATCTCACCGACAAACAACTCCTTGAGCTGCTCTTCTCCGACTGTGATCATTCCGTCACCCCCGAATCAGATACAGTGTCTTTACGTCCTTGACAGCCAGCGCGTCATATTCCGCCCGGTCTAGGACGATAATGGTGTTGATCTGCGCAGATGAGACGTTGCCGCCGCCTGATACCGGAACCGTTTTAGCCTGTTCGACTTTTAACCTTACCGGTTCACCTTTCACTTTCAGTCGGATCATTGGTACCCCTCCGTTTTCAGGAGGTCTTCCACGTCAACCTCAAGTTTTTCTGAATAGTCCGGTGTGCCATTTTCCCTTGTAAATGCGAATTGTACCATGCACGGCGGAGATTTCAGGCCATTCACAATTTTCTTTGGTGTCAGCTGCATTGCATCCTCAAACGGAATGCGGACAACCATCGTTTTTTCGTCCACAATTTCAGGGGTGTACTGAAAAAACTTATTTGCCTGACGGACGTAGAACTCTGGTTTCGAAATCGTTGTGAGATCGACACCATCGACAGTCACGGCCAAATCATTCCTGATCTTGGATTTCATCGTTGCCACCTCCGTCATCAAAGTCTTCTCTGGAAATATCCGCGTTTTCTCTTCGCTGCATGATCTTCTCAACTTCGTCCGGCGTCAACCACGGCAGCTTTTTCAGAATGGTTTCATCATCCAGATATGCCGCCGCCATGAGAACCATCTGTGTTTCCTCGAGCTGGTTAACGATCTTCGACCGGACGAAGGACGGATCATCATCAATTCCGACAATCTCAAAAAGAAGGTGCAGGAAGTCCCGCACACAATATTCAAACTGATCAACCTTGTTGTCCATCGGCTGATATGCCGCGCGAATCTCCGTCGCTGTTTTTTGCCCGCCCTGAAGTGATTTCACATCGAGCATTTGCGAATCGCGGTACAGATCGTCATTCAGGCGATTCAGAAGTGATTCTCGCGCGTCGACCGGAACTGTCAGCGTGTGGGCGTCAACCTTTGCCCCCTCGTCATCGACAATCGCAACGCCGAGCTTGCGCATGGAATCCTTAAACTTCGCCATATCGATTTCATCCATGCCGCCAGCATTGGAGATCGTCCAATAAATAATAGACGCTTCATCCACGGTGTTTGCAAATCCGGAAGAAATGAGATCATAACAGTCAATTTTCTCCCGCATGCCGACAAGCTCAGACTGCTTCGCGCGGTTTGCATACATTGGAATGACAGGGAAGCCGGGATAATTTCGGTATTCCATAATCTCCGTCCCATCGGCCACCGAGGACGCCACAACCGCCACATAGCCACGCTTCGGATTGAGCACTTCCATCTGCTTCCCCTTCCGTCGGATGTACTGCGTGAATCCATCGACTTCAAAAAGCGTCGCCCGGAGCGGTTTATCACTGGACACCTGCCACCATCGGATTCCCGCGCGTAAAGCGCCAGTTTCCTCGTCGAGCAGCGGCACAAACTCGAGCGCTGTAAACGTTTCAAGGTGGTCGAGATTCCAAAAGCCATAGGCCACGCCAGCAACAATCGAATCGTGCCCGATGTCCTGAAGTCGATTGTCGAACGTTGGCCCGAGCTGTTCCTTGTGACTTGCATCTTTCAGGGTTACGCCGTTACCGAGCAAATATTGCGTCTCCTGCGTGACAAACGCCGAAAAGAAATTGCTGCGGAGCTTATAGTTTGCGGAATAATTGTCCGGTATCGCCTGCCCGGACAGCGTATAAAGCAGCTTCTGATAGTTCATGATTGTCACGTTTCTGTGCTCATCATATTCCCGAGCTGTCAGTGCCGTCTTATACAAGTCCGTTGCTTTGTACGAATCAATCGCGGATATCACAAAATCCATCCGCGCCTGTTCGCCCTTTTCGGCGATCTCTAAAAAATCCTGATATGTTTTCATTTCTCACCTCATAACGCCAAATCTGGAATCCATTCATGCGGCTTAAACGCCCGCCGCAGAACCGTCATGGCAAAATAGCGTGTTTCGTCCATCGCGTGGTCGTTCTCTTTGATGGGTTTGTCGTTGTCCTGCTTCTCGTCCCAGCGGTATAGACCGAACTCTCGGATTGTAGCGGCGCACCGACGATGGATTTTGATTTTCCCGTCGAGCAGATAATCAGCCACACAGCGGATTCCATTTGCAACATCGTTGTTCGCTTGCCGCACCTTGAACCCGCTGCGCCGCCGAAGCGCCGCGATAAACGATGCCGCAGACGGGTCAACAATCACCGCAGAAATGACGCGTGCGCCCGCCAGCGCCTCCACCATATCACAATATTCCTCGTCCGTTTTCTGCTTTTTCAGCTCGCGCCCGTTGTAATAGACCTCATTCACACGGACGGCACGACCATTCCCAACACGCCACAGGCCAGCCGAGAAGGGATTCATGGTGCCGTAGTCGATGGAGATGTACCACTCGCCGCTGTCCGGTTCCTCGTCCGTGATACACTGCTCTCCGAACATGGGATAGATCAAACCCTCCGCAATGCAACGCTCACCGAGGATGTCCCGGCGATACCAAATACTGCCCGCGTCATACTGCGCTTCGATCTCCGCCAACCGCTGCGGCGTGATCGTCGCATTGTCCCGGATGGTGAAATGCTGGTAGTTGTACCGCACGCCCATGCTCTCCGGGAATTTGTCGATGTAGTGCTCATATATCCAGTGGCCGGGTGCCGATGGGTTCAAATCCCAAAACACCCGCCGAACCCGCGCCGCGAGCTGACGGTTGAATGCTTCCTTGATTGTATCCTCATGGTGAAGGTTGATCTCGGTTGCAATCCACATCCCATAGGAGTTGCCGCGAATCTTCTTGAAGCTGTCCGCTTTCGCACCGCCCGCGAATATCACGACGTAATCCCGCTTATGTGAGCGGATAACCAGTGCTTCATTTCCCTTATACTTCGTCCACCGGCAGCGGCCACGGAAAAGATACTCCAATCCGTAGCCGTTCGCGTCCCCGATATTCAGTTTCGCGTTTGCCGCTGTGGAGCCTGTCGCAAGATGGATGCGGTCAGGTGTCCCTTTCTCGATCAAATAGGCAAATGCCGCAATGTTGTCGATGGTCTTACCGGCACGGACAGCGCCCTCCGCTACGGAGATCGTCGCCCGCGTCGCCGCCGCGATATACGCCTTATGCTTCTCGCCGAACTTCGGTTGAAGGGTCTGCGTAATCATTCCATACCAGCTTCCGCCAAATACGCGGAAGTATCCTCCATGTCAACCGATTCCTCCGGGTTGTCCTTCTGGCCGAGATACTGCTTCCCGAGCCAGATTGCCATGTTTGCATTTTTTTCCGCCAGTCTCCACTGGCTTCTTCTGAGCGATATTTTCCCGGCTCCACGCTTTTGTTTGAAAACTTCGTAAAAACCAGCACCATAGGTGCGTTTGCACCATGCCTCAAGCGTTTTATCTGCTACACCGAACCAGCCGCAGATTTCCTCAAGCGTGCATTGCAGGCCGCATAGATTCTCGAACTGCTTTTGATCTATCTCCTTTTTCGGCCTTGCCATATACGCCCTCCTTCCTTCGCTGGCGTTTGATGAATTTCTCCATAGCGATTTGCTTTTTGTCGTGCTTTTTCGCGTTCCCCGGATATGGGGTAAGTTCAGATAATTTCCTGTTTTGTACGTTCATTGTTTCTCCTTCCTCTTCCTTCTCCTTGGAGCTACCCGCCAAACTCCAAATATCCCGCATAAAGCACACCAAATACAAAAAGGAGGTTCCGCAGATTCCGCTGCGTAGCCGGTGAAGGAAGAAACCGTAGGGTGGTCGGCAAGCCCCTACGGTTTCATTATCGCATATATTCTTCTCAAAATGCCCACAATAGTGGGTTAAAGGAAATTTTGCCGCCCCAAAAGGTAGTCCGTTGACACTTCGAAAAAATCCGCGATCTGCGCGAGGGATGAGGCTGTCGGTTCGCGGTCTCCGCGTTCGTACTGGCTTATGACGTTTTTGGACATCCCGCAGCACTCGCTTAGTACCTTTCGTGAGATTCGGCGCCTCTCCCGCAGCCTTTTAAGCCTCACAGGGAATACCGTGTTAATTTGTTGCTGCTCCATCGACTTCCTCCACATCATCATCAAGCGAATCAAGCATTCGTTGTGCTCTTATGTGCAGGCCCTTTGCCTTGATGTAAACCGCGATCCCCAGCGCTGCCCACTCAATCAACACCAAGATATTTAGAATATCGATAATCAAGTTATCTCCCCTCCGATCTTCAAACATTCCTCGCATGGTATCGGCCCATTCTCGTCCGAATCCAGAAACCGTTCATAGAGATCGCACCACCATGCAATGCAGAATTCACAGCTATAGCAGTTCTTCATCTTCCCGTGCTCCCGAACCCGCCGGTTCCTCGCTCGGTGTCTTCCAGAGAACCCACCACTTCCAGCTCCGGAAGCAGACAGGGCAGGATCACAAGCTGAGAGATTTTATCGCCCTTCCTCACTCTGTATGTATTGTCCGAATGGTTGTAGAGTTTGACCATGATACTTCCCGTGTAACCGGCGTCGATCACGCCCTCGCTGGTAATCCCATACTTGACGTTCAGGCCGCTCTTGCTCTTGAGAAAGCCGACCGTGTTTTTGGGAAGCTGGATATGTACCCCGGTGTCAAACAGCTCACTTTCTCCCGGGAAGATGCACACATCGTCGTAAGCCGAATAGAGGTCAAGCCCCGCGTCGAACTCATGCGCCCGTGTCGGCATGATCGACCACGGTTCCAAAACAATTTTCATAGCAGTTTTTCAATTCCTTTCTGATCGCGTAGAGTCTGATTTCCAGCTCTGCAACTTTTTTCTTCATGTCCCTGTATTCCTGACTGTCAACTTCCGAGGTCGTCAGCGGCATCCCGCACTTGTTACACTTGTAATACCGCCGGAAGAGAACCCCGTCCTCCGTCGCGCCGTATCTCGACGAAACGCGGAATTTCCCGCCGCATTTGCACTGGATCATTTGTCCCACCAGTCCTTTATCAGGTCGTTCCGCGCAAAGAACGGCTGGAAGTACCCGCCGCAGACCTTTTGCAGCACATAGTCGATTCTCGCAATCGCTTCATCGGATTCCGGCCTGCACTGCCATGCGACGCCGTACTCGGATTCCAGCTGCGTCAAGGTCTCCATCAGCTTTCTGGCCTTTTCCGGCGTGCGGATAAAGCCGCACTCATAGGCCGCCACCAGAAGAAGATCACACGCTTTCTGCATCCCGGCGTCCACGCCGGCGTCAAAATACTGCTTGTTGCTGCTCCTGATCCGCTTTGCCAGCTTTTCCATGCTGCGCCTCCTTTTCACTCGCAACTTTTACCGCCATAAAAAGCCGCACATATGCTTCTCTCCGCTTGTCCGTATCGATCGGAAGATACGGGGCCATCAGCTTCCATGCCTTCATGTACGTCATCCCTGTCCCTCCGCACACGGTTCCATCTCCGGGCACTCGCCCATAAAGGCGCAGGGAGGGGCCATCAGGCCGCGGAACTCCGGGCAATGATCGAGCACAAGCGTCCGCATCCTCTTGACAATCTCCTGTGTTGCCGGGTCTGCCTTGCGGCACAGGCGCTTGCCGGCGACCGTCAACAGTTCTTCCGCGTTCATGTACCAGATCATATCCACCGGTGCGTCCTGCCGCGCTGCGTTCCTGTCATAGTCGCTCTGACGGTCGTTGCGCTGGCTTTTGATGAACGGGACAGAATGGACGTGCCGCGCAAGATGCGTGCTGACGTAGTACGGCACGTTGTGCAGATAAAACGCGAAGTTCAGCGTCCGGATCGGACTGTGCTTCGCCCGGAGCATCTTGTGCTTCCATTCCATGTCCGGTGCTTTTCCCGAGTGCTTCCCAATCGTGACCAGCGCACAGTTCTTGGCAAACATCCAGTCTTCTTCCCCCGGCCACTTCAACAGTGTGATTTCAGTGTTCATTGTGTCTCCTCCTCGAAAACGGATAAAAACAGAAAACGTTTTGGAACCGTTCGCGTACCATCCTGCATGCCTCTGAATCCGGTACATAGTTGCAGATCGCGAAATATTCCAGATTGTTGAATTGATACGGGATAGGGCAGTCATCCCCGAAGAAATCCTGAATCCGTCCATAGTAATGCGTCGCATTGGACGGCTGGAACCGCCGCATATCGGTCACTTTGTCCACACCGATGTAGGCTCTGTGGTCTTTGAAGAAATAGCTCTGCGCGGCCAGATAGCAGCCGAAGTCGATCACCGTCGCTTCTTTTGGAATGATCATGCTCAATGCGTAATACTTGTCTACGAACCCGAGGAACCCCGGTTCAATCTCGCATCTTTCCTGTTGTAGAACTCTGTACTGCTCATTCGCCGAAATGATTGTTTGCAGTACACTGTTGGCTTCCTTGAAAAACGCTTCATTGTCCAACATTTTCTTCAATCCCCAATCTCTTCATCCAACGTTCTGTTTTCTTCCGGATTTGGTCTAAGTCCATATCCAAATCCAGCACCAGCGCACAGTGGATAACGTCGGTGTATTCTTCAAGCAAGGCGCGTCGGCGTTCTTCTGCCGTATTCGGTGTCGGATTCTTCCCATCCAGCGCCCGCCGCAGCTTCAATGCCGCCTGTGCCAGCTCCGCGCATTCCTCGGCCAACTGTGCCAGCACTTCCGCTTCCCCCAACCGGCCTTTGATCTTCTCAAAGTTCTCGTTCACCTTCATTCCCTCCATCCATCTTTGCCCCGCATAGTCTGCAATAATAGCTGTCGTTGGATTCTGCGTTGCCGCATTCACTACAAGTGAATACACCGTCATCATGGCGAATCCACCGCCCATGTCGCACCGGCGCAACGTCGGCAGCAGCCATATCCGCAAGCACCCGCTTTGCATCGGCAATCGTGGCAAATGTGTCAGTAACTTCCAGTGCTGTCAGCTTCGCAATTGCAATGCTTCTCAGGGTATATTCGTCAGCCATCCTTCTTGTCCTCCTCGATCGGTTTTAGCCATTCACGAATGCGCATCCCGCATGAACAGCAAAGCTCGACGTCTTCCGTGTTTTCGAGATATGAGCCCCTTACGGTTACATACGTTGCCGAACTTGTAGGGTTTATTTCGGCTCCGCATCGGTCGCAGATTCTTTTTACCATCATTTTCACTCCATTTCCTCAAAGTAGAACTTGATCGGCTTTTCGTTTTCAACTACATTCCCGTAAACCACACCAACCTTGTAGATGTAGTTCTCGCGGAGCTTGCGCGGAATCTCCGCAATATAGCGCCGGAAGGTTTCCAGCGAGTTTGCCCTCTTGTAGTGGTTGCACATCCGGCAGGCTGGCATGAGGTTTGAGAGATCATCGCTTCCAGCGTCCGCAGCGTCCCACGCTCGCAGCGGCCGGAAGTGGTCTACCTGCATATCTCGGATGTCGATAGGCCGTCCGCAGTAGGCACAGTGGCCGTCATACTTCGCATAGACCGATTCCCGCGTTTTCTTGCCGAAGCTCATGCCTTGCCCTCCATTTCCGCCAACGCCTTTTCAGCTTCTTCTCGCGTCAGGAATACGGTTTTGCCGATGTCCTCTGGCCCAATAGTGCCGAAACCGTATGTGTTAAGCACCGTCCGCCCATTAAGCGTGCTCACATCTGACACCACAACCTTGTATACCTCCCCGCCACTCGGAAAAGTGCCGTGCGTCCACAACTCATCGCCGCGCTTGCATGGTAGAACCACCACGCGCCCCTCTTTGTCGGCACACATCAGCTCCACCATGCGCAAGGTCGAATAGCCGCCCTCCGAAAGTCCTTTTTCGATTTTCGCGCTCTCTTCGCACGCGATGGGCGATAATCCCGTGTCCTCATACTGTTTCAGCCTCTCCCAGACCTGTTTCTGGCTGCAAGCTGTATCGTATGGGCACTTCACTTCCTTGCACCGCGCAATCTCGCAGAAGTTGCCCTCAAAGGTCAGTCGTTCCATCCTCAGTCCTCCTTCAATTTCATAAAGCATCCCCAGAAGGTATTCATCTTTCGCCCGCTGTGATGTCCGAACAGCGGCTTTTCGCCGATGGACGCCCAGACCTGCGCGGCAGGGATGTCCGCCTCCGACCATTTGAAGACGAGCACGCCGTCCGGTTTCAACACGCGCATGCACTCCCGAAAGCCGTCGTGCAGCATCTGCGGCCAGTTCTCATCCAGCTTGCCATATTTGGCTTTAATCCAGCCATCACCGCAGCTCGTCAGATGGGGCGGGTCGAAGACCACCAGCGAGAATGTTTCGTCCTCGAACGGCAAGTCCGTGAAGTCGCACACGACGTCCGGGTGGACGGCGCAGGTGCGCTTTGCCCGTCCCGTGATGCTCACGAATTCTTCATCGCGCCGGTCGCAGTACACCGCCGCCGGGTGCTGCTTGTCAAACCATATCGACCGCCCGCCGCAGGTCACATCAAGTATCTTTTTCTCCACCTGTTTCCTCCTTCGGAGTCATCGGAATCACCCACGACGGAATGAGCGCCCGATACTGCTCCACCTTCGCTTTCAGCTCGGCAATCTCCTTCTGGTCGCGCTCGATCTGGTCAGCGGCCGCATACACCATTTGTATGCACTCGCCAATGTCACACGGGCACGTTATACATTCGTGCTTTCCGCAAAACCGCAGCGCCTTGACCAGTTCTTCCGGTTTCAAATTCATAGCAAATCCTCCTGCCAAAATTCGTTGAATTTCTTCCCTGTTATAATCGGCCTGCACCATTCACGTTGGAACCTCCGCCACGCGGCGTCCGTTTTTCCTTCTTCATCCCGAAAAAGCATTGCGTATGGTACAAATCCAGCCTGCATGGTCTGTGTCAGCCGAAACTCCGCGTCCTCAAAACTGTCCCCAGCATATCCAACAAGGACATAGCAGCACATGGCGTGACTCTTTGGCCGGAACCCCGCAATGCGGAGTTTCCGCCCCATCTCAATTAGAGGTTCCAGATCATCCTTTGTGTCATACGCCGTGTAAATTCGCTTTGGTTTTACCTCCTGCAACAAATCCGCCTGCCATTGCTGAAGCAATGACGGTTCCAAACCTCCTGTGAAGATCGCAAGATGTTCCTGCCGCTTGAGCATTTCGCATACCGCACGAAAGTGCTGCTCTGACGTTCCGAGAATGTTGTCGTCGAGGATATTCCAGCCATCCACGATCGGCAGCTCCCGAATCACGCCATGTGCGCAGCGCGGAACCGAGCAGAACCAACATTCCTTCGTGCAGCCGCGCGACGTGAAGATATAGCCATCTCGGAGATACATTCCCGGCGTGAAATCACCCATGCGGTCATCAAATGCCGGGCCTCCAACTTCAACCGGAACACCGAGGATTTGCCACGCATAGTAGAGATCTTCTGCACGCGGAATGTCCCATGTGAAGGTTGTAGAGATGTGCACCGCTTCAACTTCAGCCTTGATACAATCTGCGATATTCTCGATTGTCGGTGCACCGAAGAACGCTAGCGTATCCGTAGGCGATGCAGTCGTCTTTCTTGGGAATACCCGCGCAATCCGATTCATTTCAGCAGCCCCATTCTTTTCAATCTCGCTACACTCCGTGACCGCTTTTCCGCGTCCGCAGTATAGGCGTCGCGGCTCCGTTCCACTTCTCTTGCCCGATATTCCGCCTGTTTCGCTTCCTCATATTCCAGATACGGCGCACACTTGGCGTGGTATCCCACTACCCGCCTCGGGCAGCCCCTCTCACACGGCGGCTTCACCATAGCGCCACCTGTGCCGTATACGCTGCGAAGCGTTCTTCCTGTGCCTCGAAATAATGACTGTCAATCTCGCATCCCACAAAATCCAAACCGGCGTCATACGCCGCGATCCGGCTGCTTCCGCTGCCAAGATGGGTGTCGAGGATTTTGTCTCCCGGTTTTGCGTAGCGGCTGAAGATCCATTCGTAAAGCGCGACTGGCTTTTGCGTGGGATGGATACGCTTTTCGTTCTTGCGTTTGTCTCCCTGCATGACCGCACCTTCTACGATACTTTTTCCCTGACACATCCCATTCCACATAAAGCGAAATAGACGAACGCTGTCATGGCAGTTTGTGGCGGCAATCTCACAATCGCTGAATGAACTGGAAGCATTGCATTTGTCCCACACGATCCGCCCGGCGGGGAAGTGATAGTAGAAGTAGTTGCAGCCCCATACGATGTACTTCTTCGCCACTCTGTCCAGCTCTTTGAAATATGGGGCCTGCGGCACATCCCACTTTGGGGAGATTGGATAATCACGATGAACGCCGATGGAGCTTACTTTGTTCCCGTAGTAGCCGCGCCGTTCGGGGCCGGAAAAATACGGAGGATCGACCACAGCCAGATCAAATGCCTTGTCTGGCAGACTGCGCATATATTCAAAGCAATCCACGTTGTAGACGACGTTCATTCTCGCAATTCCTCCACATATCCCCAGCTTTGAAATGGCCGCGTGATCGCCACAGGCTCCATGCCGAACTTCGTCTTTCGCAGCCCTGTGAACTCTCCCAGCTCCTTCGGCTCATCGTAGATCTTCAGGTTGGAAATGTGCCAGCCGTATAGCGTTTGGCCGTTTCCGTAGTCCCAAAGCGCACCATATTCAAGGCACGTCTGAAAGATATAATCGTCGTCGATGTCGTAAATGCCGTATGGTTCGTTTGCAGGAAGGATCGTGTCGATTCGGTCACATGCAAATTCACCGATGACCTTCTGACGCTTGCCCCACATATCGCAGACTGAGTATTTGTCCATTTTGATAAAAACGGGCTTACCGTGATAAATCTCTCCGTAATTCTCATCGCCATCTTTCAGGATGCAGATGAGCCGTTCTTCTGCCTTTGTGCAGTAGATGTAGCACTTGAAAGGCGTTTCCATCTTCGGCCGCGTCTTGCGAACCTCGATGGTCTTTTCTCCGGACGCGATTTTCTCGCACCATTTCGGCCGGATGCTGATTAAAACTGCTTTACTCATCCGAGATCACCACCCTCATGTAATTTTCGTCGTGGAAAAAGCTATGTTTCTCTCGGTAATGCCGCCGATCATCGTTCCGCAGCAGCCAGCCTTTGATCGCATCCACGGTCATCTTCTCAATCGCCGCATGGTTGTCGACGTCCATGCGGGTGTTGTGCCAAAAGGAGATGGACACCGGCTTTTCAAACAGCCGAACCGGAACGCCCTGTTGTCTCAGGCACAGCCGCACAAGCGTCTCAAGGTCTCTGGCGTCCGCTGCCCGGACGTGGTGGTTCTTTCCCGACCAGTAGGCGTTCAGGCCGTAGCGCTTCGTCCATGCGCTTTTGCGGACGGGATAGGGCACAGTGAACTCAATCGTCATGGCGTTCCCTCGGCAGCTTGATCGTTTTCCCGTCGGCCAGATCGTCTGAGCTGATAGGATGCAAGCTGCAATCCGCTTCCGGTGTGCTCCACGCCGCAGAAAAATCCGCATATTGTGCCGTCTGGCAAATCAAGCGTGATCTTCATGTTCTTCTTCCTCCTATTCAAACGGATTTTTTACAATCAGACCTTCCGGTTCTTCCTGCCATAAGTGGCAGTTGTAACGATTCGGTTCTCCGGGCTTCGGCTTTACGCGGCATTTTTTACCGCAGTTGTCACAGTTTTTTTCAGAAATCACGGCAAGGGATTCAATCGCATCCTCGCACAGCAGCTGTTGTTCGTCCGCCGCTTGACGGGCGGCGTCGCGCTCCTTTTTGATCTCATCCAGCACATGGTTTAGCCGGAGGATTTCGCGGGCCTGTTCGTCGGCATGGATTTGAAGCTCATAGAGCTTCGAGGGGTTTTCACAGTGCTTACAGGCGATTGCCCTCGCCAGTTTTTCGAGAAGCATTTTCCGTTCCTTTCCCGCTGCATCTGCGCAGCGTTCCGCGCGGCTAAATAGCCGCAGTTCGTCATTTTCATAACAGCACCGTTTCCGGCAGCACTTGCGCGTTATCTGTAATTTTGACCCTCATCTCATCCGTCAACTGAATTTTCAGCATCGCATCTTTGCCACAGAACGGCGCAAACGCAGATTTATAACAATCGCAGACCAGCCAGTCGCCGTCCATGCGGAATACGCTATTGCCGTCTATGTATTCACACGCCGGATTGCAGGTGGCGAGTTTTGCTATCCGCCCAACGAAGCTTGGCTTCTTCCCCGCGTATTCCGGGTACTCCGCAATCAACGCCGCATATTCGTCCGGAAACAGTTGGGATAGCTGGTGCAAGAAATTCGGCACGGTTTTTTCCTGATAGTCTGTGATCGTGCCGCCCATCAAGCTTCGCGGCCTGTACGCGCATACCCGATTCAGGTTTTCCGGGGTCAGTGTATCGCGTTTCACAACAACCCAGTTGCATCCAAATCCGGGGTCTGAAACATTCAGTCGCCCGTTCTGATCCTCAATCATGATATATGGAGGGCACAAGAAGGCGTCATCTCCGATGCGTCCGATGTATTCATGCGACGGATATTTCAGTTTCCCGTAGCAGTCATCCTTTTTCGCTTGAATCCACAAATCGTGGTATTTATTGCTCCGTTTTGTCCCTCCGTCTACACAACTCCGCTCTCCAATCGGGCATCTCGCGCCAAAAAGTGTTGTTACGTTGAAGCACTTGCCGCCCTTGTATAGCGAGCACTCATCGGCTCTGTCGCAGAAAATGTATTCAGCTCTGAGCCGCGCGTTTCTGCTTCCATCCCCATACAAGGCTGTATTGATTTTCTTCGCGTTCATTCATTCTTCCTCCATCATCCGTGCAATGGCCTGCCGCTCCAAGTCGGTGAGCTTATCGCCGTGCCGCTGCACGTTGTACCCCGGTTTTTTCTCGCCACGCTGCGGCGCTGTGCGCCCCTCCGTGAGCCAATCCCAGACAATCCCGGTATAATTCGCGGACATGGAGCGGTCAATCACGTCCCGGACGGCATCAGCGCCGTACCGTGCGGCCTTGTTGGTCATCTGGGACAGGAGGGATTTCAGGCCGGTTGGCTTATATCCCTCGCGCCGCTCCCGCTTATAGTCCAGCCAGCGAGACGCGATCTCTCGCAGCTCGGGGGGGAGCGCGGCCAAGTCCACTTGGCTCGCGCTATTACCCTGCCCTTGACCTTGTCCTTGTCCTTGACCTTGTCCTTGTCCTTCGCTTTTTTTGCTTTCAACAAAAAGCATTTGCTTTTTTTGCTTTTTATGAGGAACCAAATCAAGCTCCGGCTTATCTCCGGAATCATCCTTTTTCGGGCGTCCGCCCGATTTCCCAGCCTGACTTCTGGCCGTAGAGATCGCTTCCAGCGCGGCAATCTGCTCGTCAATCTCTCGCTGAATCGCTGGCCATACGAACCGTTCATTCCCGCCGAATACTGGCTGCTCTCTGGTCGCACGATATGAGATCATGCCCCTCACCAGCCGCCCTACTTCGGCGTCACTGTACGATGCGAAATAGCTTTCATAACTCAGCCACAGTTTGACGAATTCCTTTTTGTCTGCCATGTCGTCCCCCTATGTCAGAATGGGAGGTCTGGGCCATCCTCCGTCACTTCCGAAAAATCCTGTGGTTGCGGCGCATTATACTCAGGTTTCGCGCCCTCTTTTTTGGAATCGCCGAAATAGACGTGATCGGCAAGGATCTCCGCCGAGCGGCGCTTGTTGCCCTCCTTGTCCTCCCAGTTGCGGATCTGCAACCGGCCTGTGACAATGGCCATCTGGCCTTTTGAGAAGTACTTCTCGGTGAATTCCGCCGTGTATCTCCAAGCGACAATATCGATGAAGTCAGTCTCTCTCGTCTCGCCCTGCGCCGCGAAGTCGCGCTCACAGGCCAGCGTGAAGGAGGCGACCGCAACACCGGTCTGTGTTCTCCGCAGCTCCGGATCGCGCGTGAGCCGTCCCATGATCACGATGTTATTCAGCACGTTTTGTGGACTCCTTTACATCGCAAGCAAGCTTGCAGATTTTTTCGAGGTCATACGATGCCACTCCGGCAATGAGCGCACGCCGAATCAGTTCCAGCTTCGTATCAGATCTCATGAGCTCCCGATAATCTTCAATCGAAATTTCCATGTTTCAAGTTCCTTTCCTGTAAATCAATTTTGTTTCATCCCACTCGGGATACTTGCTTTTTAGATAATGCTCTATCGTGCTCTTAAACGGCCGCCGTAGGTACGACTGATCGTATAGAAAATGGCAGGTATCACACAGCGTTATGATGTTCTCGGCGATTCCAAGCCCGCCGTGTGAGCGCGGTATGTAGTGGCACCAAGGGCTTCCCGGTCTACCGCAAACGATGCAGTAGCCGCCGTCACGCTCCATAACGGCCTCCTTTACAGAGGCGGGGATACTAGTTGCCTTTGTCTGTTTGTGCAGCTCTCTCACCCCATTCCAGATTCATCCGCGCCAGCTCGGCTGGCGTCAGTGTTTCAATCCCAACCTGTTTACAGTCCGCAATGATGAGGTCAAGCATGATCCCCATCTGGTGCTGGTCAAAGGTCGAACTTCCGTAGTAGAGGACGACATTGGTGCATCCGGGCAGCTTCGAGTCCGTGACGTCGCTGCACCACCCGAGGCCATTGTGCTCCCATCCGGAGCGCAGCTTCTTCACTGATCCGTTCGGCACACAGACTGTTTCACTGTTGTTCGGAATGTCCGGGATGTAATGCCGGTACAGGTCACGGACGCCCATGTTGAGCTTGTCCGCCAGCTTATTCATCAAACACCACGCATAGGAGTTTGAATCATTGCTTCGCTTCTGGAAGAACTGCTTCAGGATGGCAACGTATTTCTTGCCGACCTTCATGTTCTCCAGAAACGCCAGCGCCTTCTTCGGCGTGTCGACCTTCAGCCGCAGCCACGTCCCGGCGGCGTCCATCGTCCAATCAGCCTGCTCGAATGTAAGCTCCGTCAATCGGCATTACTCCTTTCCGTAGGCACCACGCCAGATACTTCAGGCGCGGCAGATATTCGCGCTCGATCCATTCCTGGTCATAGGGGATTGGATGATAGCTCAATCTGTCCGGGTCGATCTCCCGGAACCAGTTTTCGTAATCCTCCGCCTCCAAGCGGTATGCCACGATGCGAAGCCGCTTTCCAGTAGCGTACATTTCGACCTGTGCCTGCATCCAGTACGCGCGGGAGACCTTGAACGCGGCGCTTTTGTGGGTCTTGACCTCGGAAATTTCCTCCGCGTCCTCGCCGTCGAGGTTCACCCGGAGCCGGAGACCGTACTTCCGAATCTGTCTGTCCATCCGCTTAATGCCGATGGATTGCAGGATGCGGTGTTCGTATGCCGTGCCCGTCTCCATTTCCAGATTGGTGAAGTGGTCGCGGTTCAGGCCAAGCTTTTGCAGCCAGAACCGGCGAAAGGTCTTTGTTCCCCAGCTCCCCATGATCGTTGCCGTGTCTGACGCGCCAAACCACCCGCTGCGGTCATGGTCGTGAATCATAGCTTTTTGAGCATCTGTTCGAAGGTGTTGACCTGATCGAACATTTTGAGAATGGAATCAAACTGCTTCTTATTCAGCCCAAGTCCCTTACAAATGCCCTCCACGGTGTACCCGTCCTGCATCTTCTGCGTCAAAAGCTGCTCCACGCGCTGCTTGATGGCGAAGATGTTGTGGGTGCTCAGGTCATCCACGCCGCCGTCCGTGTCCTTCTCCGCCGTCCAGAGCTTAAACCCAAGACCGGTGTAAATCGCCACCCCCTTGACAAAGGCACGGGCGTGGGCGTTGGAAATGCGGAGCTGGTTCAGCGTGTCCGCATAGACCACCAGCGCACCGTTGAGCAGCGGATAGTCCATCGTGTACGTCTTATCGTCGATGTGAATATCGACGGACACGAAATAGCACCCGGTGCTCCGCTTGTTTTTGTCCGCCGTTGCGTAGTGGCAGAACACATAGCTCCCGGCCGCATTGGTGCGCGGCGTGAAGTAGACGCTCTCCGCGCCGTTCTCATGCAGCAGCATCTTGCAGTTGCCCCAAGAGAGATAGGGAACTTCGATCTGCTTGCCGTTTTCGTCCTTTGCCTTCCGCTTGTCGCAGTACGGCATCACGTCGAGCTGCACCAGCTCGTTAAATGATTTCAACATATTGTCCTCCTTACTCGATCACGCGCTTATCGAATCCTAACTGCTCCATGATGAAGTCCATCCCGAGGTTTTCCACCAGAAATGCCATAACTTCGTTGGCTGGATCGTATCTGTCCTTGCGCTCCAGGCATTTGAAGCGCCCGCATGTACCTTCCCAGATCTTCTCGCCAGCATAGACCTCATTCCCGAGCCGATCACAATCACGCGGCTCCGCTTGCTGCGGGTCTTTTGAATAATCAATTTCCGGCAACACGTTTGTTCTCCAATCTGTATTTCGCGTATTTGATCGGCTTTCCGTGCTTATTGACCGTGTCGATCATTTCAGTTTCGATTGGGATGCCGCGGCAACGCAGATCATGAATTCTGGCTGATAGTCTTGTGCAGTCGCACTCATAGATAGATTCAAACAATGTGATCGAACCGAACTCCTTCAGGTGCCGCAAGATTTTTGCACACTGAGAAAGTGTCGTGCTCACTTGACATCCCTCCATCCAGCTGTTAAAATGTGACTAAAGACATATTCCCGATGGCTGATCGGTTTGTCTTCCTCTGGCTGTTCGCGTCTGACCACGCGGGCAGCCTTTTTCTTTGCCCCTGAACGGCGGATATTGTCCCAGCTGCACAGCCATTCCCGCTGCCAGCTGGACTTACAAATGCGCTCCTGGCAGATCTCTTCGCGTGGGCATCCCTTGCATAGCTTCACAAACATTTGTCATCCTCCGCATCCCAGTAGTTCCGCTGTATCTCTGCGGCTTCCACCAGCGCTTTCCACGCCGCCTTGAGCTGGGAGACGAGATAACAGATCCAGTCCATCATGCCGCCCCGTACCTTACGAGCAAAGCGGAGATCGTCGCCATCACTGCCGCGTCCAGCGGCAATCCCCAAACGCGCCAGTAGAATAATGCGGTCATCAAAAACAGGCCTCCGAACCAAAGCGCCGCCCGCTTCAGCATCCGCCGCAATGCGGCGTACCATTCTCTCTTTGAGATCATCTTTCATTCCTCCTTTTCCCCGAGAAACGCCAGAAACGGCTTTCTCGGTATTTTTACGCGGCTCCCGATGCAGCACACCGGGAATCCAAGTCCGGCGGGGTTCTGCCGCGCCCGAAGCCGCAGCTCGTGGGGATTACACCCCAAAAACCACGAAGCCATCTCCGGCGTAATGATCGGCGCGTCCGATTGCTTTAGTTCTTCCAGCGTCATACGTTCCATGCTTATTCCTCCTTCTTCGGCTGCGCTTCTTTTACAAGAAGCATCCCATATGCGATGTCGCTCAATCTCTGAATCTCCTCGGCGTCGAGTTTGTCAACGTCAACGCCGACGGTTTTTAGAGCCTGCTTGGATTCCTCGGGCATTTGATTCACCTCTCTTTCAACGCTCCCGTGTAACTTGGTTTCATTTTACCACGCCTTAGTTTCATTGTCAAGCTTTATTTTGAACCTAGGTTTCATTATTTGATTGACTTTTGAATCGTGATATGTTAATATAAGTCACGAAGGGGGATCATCGAAATGGAGACAATCAACCAAAGGATTGATTTCTTAATCAAGAATCTCAAACTCACAAAAACCAAATTCGCCGAGCCGCTAAACCTGTCATCGCAGTTTGTGTCGTCGATTTGTTCTGGTGCAAAACAGCCGAGCGACCGCACGATCGCCGACATTTGCCGGGAGTTCAACGTCAACGAAACATGGCTACGCACCGGCGATGGCGAAATGATGAAGGAGCTGACCCGGAATCAGGAGATCGTGGAATTCTTGGGAAAGGTTATGAACGATCCGGATGACGCGCCGAGGAAAAGGTTCATCTCGATCATCAGCAAACTGGACGTTGAGGAGTGGATGATTCTTGACGAAATCGCAAAAAAATGGGCACAGGGGAAATAAACCCTGTGCCCATTTCGCTATGTATGCTATTTTATGTATGCTATTTGTTGACCATCGTTTTCAAAAACCGCCAGAGGAGGTCAAGTTCCTCATCCGTTGCGCACCGCATCAGGCGCGCGATCTCCTGTTCCAGCCATGTTCTATCATTCATTCCATTGCTCCTTCGTCCTTCGTTCGTGTCGGCTGATTCGTTTAAGGCAGTGGCGTAATTATAAAACATTCGTTCTATAATTTCAAGATGTATTTGTACTTTAAAACATTTTTCGGAATATAGCTACACTTTTAACTGTTGATATTTTGCGGAAACTATTATATATTGGACATATGGATATTATTTTAGGAGGGAACAAAATGATTTGTCCTCAATGCGGCAGCGAAAATGTAACAATCACCATGCACCAGATCGGCAGTGAAACAGAAAAATATGGTGTCGGATTTGACGGGCACATGAACAACCTCGCACGCGGAATCGTCGCGGTCTGCACACTTGGCCTGTCGAACCTGTTCTGGCGCAAGCGTACCGGCAGCGAGCGGGCAGTCATGCGCACCAAGAAAATCTGCCTTTGCCAAAACTGCGGACATTCGTGGGAAATCCGGGAAAAAAGTGAAAGCACCCTCAGTGAAGAAGAAAAGCACAAAATCATCCGTAACGGTGTGATCTCGCTTGCTTTACTTATTGTCATTGCCGGTGTCGTTGTGCAGTGGATCGTCGGCGCGACAAACCTTCGGATTCTCTATGTCGCTTACGTCGCTGCTGTCATTGCCGGAGCTAAGCGCGTCTACGACGCAATCCGTGCCCTCAAAAATGATGGTTCCGGAGAATAAGAGACGCAGAAACGGTCGAATCATTTCGGTTGCTTTACTATCGAAAGGCTGTCATACTGGAATTAGCTAAACATCGTCTGCTTTTTGCAGCCGTCGCCGGTTTCTGATAGACAACTAAACCACAGTTTCCCGCCTTTCACATACTCGATGGAAAAGGCTTCGACATTTCGGAACAGGCCACCATCAACGACGATGTTCACCTTTCCTTCCTCAATTCTGACATTGATGCTCTGCATAGCACATCCTCCTTCGTAATTCGGCGGTTGCCGTGATTCGACCGTACCACGACGGGCGGAAAAGAACAAACAAAATATCTGCAAGCTGCGAAATCCGACAAATATCTCTGCAAACTTTAGGAGAAATAACTGAAAGTGAAGTGGAAACATGGATTTTGAGAAGCTGATTGACCGATGTATACGCACAATCGATGATAGAAATCTAACAAATCGAGATGTTGCGCGGCTTGCAGATATTTCCGAAGCTACCGTGTCGAGGGTGCTGGCGACCAGAGGGAGAAATGCGTCAATGTCAACGATCATCGCCATTTGTGACGGATTGGGGATTGAGGAGAG
>ENA-UEYD01000454-UEYD01000454.1-human-gut-metagenome-genome-assembly--contig:-NODE-454-length-39466-cov-5.524030_pt1 | contig 39466 bp, 17 predicted proteins | sample MGYA00242907_ERZ507875 | MGnify/ENA primary metagenome ERZ507875 (study PRJEB26167, sample SAMN06115506) | human gut metagenome | host: Homo sapiens | place: China:Shandong | collected 2015-08-07...
ATTTCATGAAAGGAGAAGAGTGGGAGAAATCTTATAAACTTTATAAGATAGCTTCCGAAAGATTAGTCAAATATATGAAAGGGGATTTTCCTTTAATTCAATTGACACCTATACATATCCAAGGATTTGCCAAAGTTCTTCACGAGGAGAATCTGGCAGATACAACTATCAGAATATATCTGACTTTAATAAAGGTGATAGTAAATTATGCCGGTAAGATGAATTATGTATCTTACTCCATTCATCCTTTTGTCCTCTTTAAGATGCCGGCAAGTAATGTGCGGGAACTTGATTTGTCAATAGATGAACTGAAGAGAATACGTGATGTCCGGCTTTTAAAGTCTTCTTTATCCATGGTGAGAGATATTTTTATGCTTACCTATTATTTAGGCGGTATCAACCTGAGAGATTTATTAGCATATGATTTTAAAAATAAGAACGATATGCGTTATGTGCGTCACAAAACACGTAATAGCAAGAAGGGAGAAAATGAAATTGTATTTACTTTGCAGCCTGAAGCAAAAGTGCTTATAGATAAATATATGTCGAGAAATGGGCATTTGCAGTTTGGTAAATATTCATCTTATAAACAAATATATAGTTTAGTCTTCCGACATATAAATAAGGTAACAGAACTTTCGGGGGTAAAGAAAAAGGTTACTTACTATTCCGCCCGAAAGACATTTGCACAACACGGATATGATTTAGGCATTCAAATTGAAAAAATAGAATACTGTATCGGACACAGTATGAAAAATAACCGTCCTATCTTTAATTATATTAAGATTATGCAAGAACATGCCGATAAGGTGTTCCGTGCCGTACTTGACCAATTGCTATAGTATAGATAGTTTTTCACTGCTATTTTTATTTCCTTCTTTTGCTAATCGATTTCATTCCGATCGCTATCCTTTTTTCGTTCCACTATAGTTATCCGCAAAGTACACTATAGTTACCCTTGCGGATAACTATAGTCAAACGCAAAGATAACTATAGTGGAACGAAGAAAGATTCGCATACCGGATAACTCATAATAGGTAAAAAAGATATTAATGGTACTAATTGTTCAAATCTTATCCTCAATTGATTGCTAGCTGTATGTAGTCGTTTGATGCGCAGGTAGTTATGTTTAAAAAGAGAATCTAACTTTTGTTTAACTTAACAGATGTACCTAATAGATATGGAAAACAATAAAAAAAATGCTTCATTTATTTCAATTGCTGGTTGGAAAAGAATGCAGCCATTGTCTTTTTTACTTTACGACGATTTTACTAATCAACAAAAATATGTTTAACTTTAAAAAACATGGTATGAAAAAAAACTATGTCACAACTGCTGTTGCCTTACTACTTTTAGCAGGATGTAGCAACGATATTAAAGAAACTGATATTCAGTTTACCGGTGATACGGGAGCGAAAGTTTCTTTTAGTGCAGTAATAAACAATCATGAGGCTAGCAATCTTGTTACAAGAGCTACGGAAACAAACTGGGAGGCAGAAGACTCGGTAGGAATCACTTGTGGTACGGAACAAGTGAATATTCATTACAAATACAAGGGCAATGGTCTTTTTGCAGCAAAAGGAGGAAATGCAGAAGAAATTTGGGTATTAGGTTCCGGAGAGTATGATGTAGTGGCATACGCTCCATTTTCTGGTACATCAGGTGAAGAACAACCTGTATTGGAAGTGACTACAGCCAGTGACAATCAAGCTACAGCAGAAGAACGTGCGAAGATAGATTTTCTTTTTGCCAAAGGGAAGGCTACATCACAAACCCCGAACGTGACATTAGCATTCAATCATGTGATGAGTCGTATTAGATTGGAGTTTCAAGCTGGCGAAGGTGTGGACTTAGCAGATATAACTTGCTATCTTATTGGGCTTAAGAATAATGGTACATTTAATCCTAAAACAGGGGAGACAACAGTCAGTGAAGACCCTGTTACGGACAAAGATGATATATATTGGGATAAAATAGGAGAGCAGGATAATTATACAGTACAAGCTATTTTACTGCCACAGAAGGTGCAAGGCAAAGTAACTATCCAAGCTAGAATGAACGGTTATCTTTATGAAGCCGAGTTTGCTAACTTGACAGAATTGAAATCAGGATTTTCTTATAATTACATCATCAAGACAAATAAATACGAGGACAATAATTATGTGTTGACAATTACAGAACAAACGCAAATAATAGGATGGGAGGATGAAAACCACGATCCTATAACATCCGACCCGAGTATAGCTGAAACTGGAACAGAGATAACCAATCCTAGTTGGAATATTACAGAAGAAACCGTAACTCCACAGCCTGTTGTGAAGTGATCTGTTTACCAATCTAATATAGATAAAAATGCTAAAAATATAAACATGAGATTTATGAAAATATATAATTATATATCAATGCTTTTTCTGGCTGGCGCAGCCATAGTTGCGTCTTGCTCGCAAAATGAAGAACTCACCGGAGAAACACCGGATTCTTTGCAGGTATTTCAGATTAGTGTGTCTGATGAAGGATTTATGGACGAAAGTGGTAAGACACGTGCTACAGAGAATGGATATACTACCCGATTTTCTAACGGAGATGCTATCGGTATATTTGCGGTAAGAGGAGAAACGGTGGTAGAGGATATCAAGAATCGGAAATTCACACTGACAGATGGCTATTGGGAATTGACTGATGGAGGGGATCCTATTGAATACAAAGGTTCACAATTTCAGCGGATGACTTTTTATGCATACTATCCGTATAATGCGAATGTGACTTTTGATCCGACGAAGGTGGATCCTTTTGAAACATACGTCAACAATTGGAAAATAGGCAGTGAACAAAATGAAGGAAATTATACACAATATGATTTGATGACGAGTACGGGTAGTGTTCAGGGGGATCGTTTGAAAGGACAGATCGCTTTTACTATGCAACATCGGATGGCTCTTGCGGTAGTGAAGATGCCTAATTTGACCTATAGCTTTACAAATGGCGGTATAGATGATTATTTGTTACCATTAACAGCCGGTTCGTTTACAGTGAACAATACTCAAGCAACTCCTTATTATCAGGAAAGTACGGATACATACCGTTTCTTGGTTAATCCGAAGAAGGAATTCTCAATTAAGGGTACTTATTCTGGAGTAAGTGAGATGGAATATGAAGCTAAAGGTACGCTGGAAGGAGGAACGGCGAAAATGTATACCATCGAAGATAAAAGTAAAATCAACCATACTTTGCAGGTAGGAGACTATTTTTGTGCAGATGGAAAAATAGTTTCAGTAGATGCGGAAACGGTGCCGGAGAATGTAATTGGTATTGTATGTTATGTAGGGAATATACAGCCTTCTGTGACGCACGAGGCATATACGGAAACGCAGGATGCTTTGCGCCGTGATCATCCGGGGTGTACTCATGGGTTAGTCGTTGCTATGAATTATGCTGAATATAACGACTCAAAAACTTCCGTATTTTCTCCGCAGTCAAGAGACTATTTTTATGGTAATTGGTTTAATAGTGACGATGACTGGACTGGCAAGTTTATTAATACTGATACAAAGACTACTGATGCTGAAGGTGTAGCAGCTCTGCCATTCTTGGGCTATAATCATACCGAACTAATGATAAACTCTCCTTCATGGGAAAATGCATGTCAAGCGGGTGTGAACTTTGTTCAAGCATATCGTACAAAAGTAGTCGTGCCTAACATTACTTCTGATTGGTTCCTTGCTTCATTGAAAGAATTAGACTTGTTGTTCCGGCTGAAATCAACAATTAATGCGAGGTTAAAAGCAGTAGGAGGAGATGAACTACTTGAAGGTTCTCGCCATTGGAGTAATGCAGAGCGAACTGGAAATACACAAATTGTATACCAACACAATTTTTCTACGGGAGTAATAAATGATAAACGACGTAATGAAGGCGCCGGCTATTTCCGTATGATGCTCGCATTCTAAAATAAACATGACGGTATATAAAGTCCGTCAACTATACTTATATCATGAACATATACATATATGAATAAGAAAAACTTTATAAAGGGGACAACCTTACCTGTCGCTCTGTTTTTCACTATAGCAACTTTTGCACCTGCATGGGGATTGCAAACAGCTTCGGCAGCCATCGAAGTTGTACAGCAGCAAAGTACTATAAAAGGAACAGTAGTAGATAGCCAAGGCGAACCGATAATTGGAGCAAGTGTACTTGCGGAAGGAACATCTAATGGTACAATTACCGATATTGACGGTGTATTTAGAATAAATGTACGTCCCGGTGCGAAATTGAAAGTATCTTTTATAGGTTATACCGATAAAAAAGTAGTAGCGAAAAATGACATGAAAGTCATTCTGGTAGAGGATGTGACAGCACTTGAAGAGGTGGAAATCGTAGCTTATGGTACGCAGAAGAAAGTGACCATGACAGGAGCTATCGCTAGTGTGAAGGGAGAAGAATTGACCCGTGTATCTGTAGGTTCGGTTTCCAATGTATTAGGAGGGCAGATGACAGGTTTGACTACCGTACAATATTCCGGTGAGCCGGGAGCGGATGCCGCTGAAATTTTTATTCGTGGTAAAGCTACTTGGGAAAATTCTTCACCGTTAATTCAGGTAGACGGTGTGGATCGTGAAAGTATGAGTGATATCGACCCGAATGAAATTGAATCCATTTCTATCTTGAAAGATGCTTCGGCAACAGCCGTATTTGGTATTCGTGGAGCAAACGGGGTCATTTTGATTACAACTAAACGAGGAAAGGAAGGAAAGGCGAAAATTTCGTTTACTACTTCTGCTTCTGTATTGATGCCTACAAAAATGGTAGAACAGGCAAGTTCCTATGACTATGCCCGTTTTCATAATCAAATGATGTCCGGTGATGGCAAATCTGCCTTATTTAGTGATGGCGTGATTCAAAAATTTGCAGATGGTTCCGATCCTATTCGTTTCCCAAATATACAATGGGCTGACTATATTATGAAAAGCTCTACGCTTCAGAGCCAGCATAATCTGAACATCTCGGGAGGAACAGATAAAGTACGTTATTTCATCTCTGCAGGTGCTTATACGCAAGGAGGACTTTTTAGTGAGTTTGATCTTCCTTATAATTTAAGCTATCAGTACCGTCGGTTTAACTATCGTACAAACTTGGATATGGATGTCACTAAAACGACTACTTTGTCATTCAATATTAGTGGTAATGTGAATAATTCAGATCAACCGCGTACGAGTCAGGGATCTTCCGGATTGATTAAAAATATGTATTATGCTACTCCTTTCTCCAGTCCGGGAATCATAGATGGAAAATTGGTAAATTCGAGCGATGAGACTTATTCAGACGGACTGAAATTACCATTTACAGGAGGTACAGGTATGGGATATTATGGAAATGGGTTCAGCCAGACCAGCAACAATTCGCTGAATGTGGATGTGATTCTGGATCAAAAAATGGACTTCTTGACTAAAGGACTTTCTTTTAAAGTGAAGGGATCTTATAACAGCTCGTTTACAGTTAATAAAGTCGGTTCTGGTGGGTCTATTGCTACATACACTCCTGTATTGATGGATGACGGTAGTATTGCTTATCGTAAGTTTGGAGAGAATACAGATGTGAAGTATTCGTATACTACAGGCAAAGCACGTAATTGGTATATGGAAGCCAGCTTTAATTATAATCGTACTTTTGGTGATCATACGGTGACAGCCTTAGTTTTGTATAATCAACAGAAAGAGTATTATCCGAAATTATATTCGGACATTCCTCATGGATATGTCGGATTAGTCGGACGTGTCACTTATGATTGGAAGAGCCGCTATATGGCAGAGTTTAATGTGGGTTATAACGGTTCGGAAAACTTTGCGTCCGATTTGCGCTTTTCTTATTTCCCGGCTGGTTCTATAGGTTGGGTGATGAGTGAAGAGAAGTTTTTCCGTCCTTTGAAGTCGGTGGTTAGCTTCTTGAAATTACGTGCCAGTGTCGGTTTGGTAGGTAACGATAATATTGGAGGATCGCGGTTTATGTATATGGCTGATCCATATAATGTCGGTTTAGGTGACTTGGCAAATCGTGTAACGGCAAGTGGAGGAGCAACTAACGCCTGGGGATATGGATTCGGAACAGATAATGGTACTGTTAGTCTGGGTGCGCGTGAGGTAGCTAAGAATAACCCTGCTGTGACATGGGAAAAAGCTCTGAAACGGAACTATGGTGTTGATATTAACTTCCTTGATGACCGTCTGAAAACAACCTTTGAATATTATAAAGAACGTCGTAATGACATCCTTTTGCGTGACGGTACAGCTCCGGGAATGTTAGGGTTCATTACTCCCTATTCAAATTTAGGAAGTGTAGACAGTTGGGGCTGGGAACTTTCTTTAAAATGGAACGATAAGATTGGCGATAATTTCCGTTATTGGGCGGGTATTAACCTTTCTTATAATCAGAATGAGATTCTTGAAAAGAAGGAAGCCCCGCAGAATAATTTATATCAATATCAGAAGGGACACCGTATCGGTTCGCGTAGTCAATATGTTTTCTGGCGCTTCTATGATGAGGATACACCTGCGCTATATGAGCAGACATTTAATCGTCCGTTCCCCACTCACGAGAGCATTCTTCAAAATGGAGATGCGGTATATGTTGACTTGAATGGTGACCGTAAGATTGATGCAAATGATGCAAGTTATGACTATGGCTTTACAGACGATCCTGAATATATGCTAGGTATTAATTTAGGATTCAGTTGGAAGAATCTGGAAATAAGTACTCAATGGACAGGGGCCTGGAATGTAAGTCGTATGATTTCGGATGTATTTCGTCAACCGTTTTATTCATCTTCCAATAGCGAGCAGGGAGGATTGTTGGCATACCATTTAGATCATACATGGACACCGGAAAATCCGTCACAATCTTCGGAGTATCCGAGAGCTACCATTGATAATGCAAAGAATAATTATGCTACTTCCACTTTATATGAGAAAGATGCCAAATACTTGCGTTTGAAAACTCTTCAGGTGGCATACAATTTTCACTTCCCATTAATGAAGAAACTTGGACTGAATACATGTCAGTTGGCTTTTGCAGGATATAATTTGTGGACGATTACACCTTATTTGTGGGGTGATCCGGAGGCAAGAGCTACTAATGCACCTTCTTATCCATTGTCCAAGACTTATACGTTGAGCTTGAAATTAGGATTCTAAAATAGATAAAGGAAAGATACAATGAAATTACAAAATAAATGGTTCATCGGTGCGATGTTGGGAGCGGCAGTTTGTTTGGTTTCCACTTCATGTGTGGACGAAATTAAATTCGGAAACTCTTTTTTGGATAAGGCACCGGGCGGAAATGCTACTATTGACACAGTGTTCAATAGTGCGGAATATACGCGCCAATTTTTGAACACCTGTTACAGTAGACAGTATTACGGATTACCCTATAATACGGACAGTAACGGTAATATTCCTGATTCTTCCAGTCCTTATTTAGGAAAGAAGGATGCGCTAACAGACTGCTGGTCACTTTATTTTAGTGACGCAACTGTATATCAGCAGTATTATTTGGGTTCTCTCAATGCCAACTATGGCACGCGTGGTAATATTTTCCCATATACACGGGAAATGGTATGGGAAGTAGTGCGCTGGTGCTGGTTGTTAATGGAAAATATAGATAGAGTGCCGGGCATGGATAGCACTGAAAAAACTCAGTTGGTGGCAGAAGCTAAATGCCTGATTGCGGCACGCTATTTTGATATGTTCCGTCATTATGGAGGTCTTCCATTGTTATATGCTTCATTCACCGGTACGGAGTCAGGTTATGAAATCCCCCGTGCTACGGTAGAGGAGACTGTTAACTACATGATAAAGATGTTGGATGATGCTATCAATTCCGGTGGATTGGTGTGGGCTTATGCTGATGCCGATCTTGCCAGCAAGGCCGGACACTGGACAAAGGCCGGTGCGATGGCATTGAAATGCAAAATCTGGCAATTTGCCGCTTCTCCGTTGTTTAACGATGTCAACGGATATGCAGGAGGAAACTCAGAGGCTGAACAGCAGCATCTGGTATGGTACGGCGGCTACCATGCGGAACTTTGGGATAACTGTTTGAAGGCTTGTGAAGCATTCTTTAAAGAGCTGGAGAGTCAAGGCGGGTATAGCCTGAATAAGGCTTCGGAAGAAACACCGGAACAGTATCGTCAGGCATATCGTATGGGGTATATTCGTCAGAACAGCAAGGAAGTCTTACATTCTGTTCGCACGAATATGTCGGACGCTTTCAACTCAAGTTCTTATATGTGGCATTCTTGGGCTGTTCCGTCACTTTGCCGTACTGAATATCCGCCTACACAGGAATATGTGGAGATGTTCCCATGGGCCGACGGTACTCCGTTTGACTGGAAAAAGACGGAAACAGAAGGTAAGTTGGATGCAATGTTCCTGACCGGAACATTCAAAAATGGAGAACAACTATTGTCGGAAATCGTATTAACCCGTGATCCTCGTCTGTATGAGCATTGCATGGTAAACGGATTGCCGAAGATGTTAGACTGGAGTGCCGGAACGATGTCCGGTTTACCTTATGAATTGTGGGTCGGAGGATACGATGAAGGACAAAATGCTGCACTTGAATCAGGTAACTATGCGACTGGTTATAAAAATATGAAATATTATTTGGGAACAGAGTACCAACGTCAGTATACGCATTGGGTATATCTTCGTTTATCTGACATTTATTTAACTTATGCAGAGGCCTTGCTTCAAGCCAAGAATGATCACCGGGGTGCTATTGACCAAATGAATATAGTACGTGCCCGCGTAGGATTGAAGAAAGATTTGGCGGAGTGTGTTACAGATAAGAATTTACTTTCTGACAAAGCAGCCTTATTGGAAGAATTGCTGTGCGAGCGTGTTCGGGAATTGGGGCTTGAAGATAGCCGTTACTTTGATCTTGTCCGTTACAAACGTGCCGATCGTTTCGAGAAACGTCTGCATGGATTACTTGCCTATCGTTTGGATGATACCGGTAATCGCATGACAGGTAATACAAAATGGAATGAAGGAGATAAGAACAAGGGGGCATTGCAGCCTACTCGTTTTGAATATGAAAGGTTTGAGTTATCCAAGCCGGTCCGTCGGTGGTGGACATACGGATTTGATCCCAAATGGTATCTTTCTCCATTCCCGCAAACGGAAATTAACAAAGGATATGGATTGATTCAGAATCCGGGTTGGTAATGTGAGACAGCGAAATAGATTAAAACAATATTGAATATTGATTTATATGAGAAAAAATAAGATTCTGATACTGGCTTTACTGGTTTGTTTGAGCATTCCGGTCAGAGCACAGAATACAGACAACAACATTATAGGTATTGTTGTTGATAAATCGGGAAACCCAGTCTATGGAGCGTCCGTTAATGTGGAAGGTGGCGCAGTGGAGACCCGGGTTGAAACTGATAAAGATGGTAAATTCGAGATTGCGGTCGAGAAAGGACAACGTTTGAGTGTCGTTTCTGTCGACAAAGGCTCTACCACAGTTGTGGCAAAGACTGATGGTCCGATGACTATTGTGATGGGATATGCAGCTCAGACTATTGATGTGGGAGCTAACCGGACATTCAGTCGTCATGAATCAACAGCAGCTGTTTCTACCACCTATAACGAAGAGTTTAATAAGCGGTCTTCCCGGAATATATCCAATTCTTTATATGGATATGGATTGGGCCTTACTACTTTGCAGAATGCGGCCAGTACCGGGTTAATGGCAGATCCTACCTTTTATGTACGTGGTTTGCAGAGCTTGTCAAGTAGTACACCGCTTGTGCTGGTTGACGGTTTGGAACGAGACATGAGCTTGGTGAGCCCAGAAGAAGTAGAATCCGTTTCCATCCTGAAAGATGCCGCGGCTGTGGCATTGTACGGATACAAAGGGGTGAACGGTGCGATCTTGATTACTACAAAGCGTGGTAAGTACAAAACAAAAGAGATAACTTTTACGTATGATCATATCATTAACACTCAGTCTCGACGTCCGGAATTTGTAGATGCAGCTACGTATGCTTCTGCAGTGAATGAAGCGCGTGGATATGAAGGTTTGGGAGCTCGGTATACTCCGGAAGAAGTCGATGCTTTCCGTAATGGAGTAGGTAGTGGAGGGGCTTCCCGTATGTACCCTTATCTCTATCCTAATGTGAACTGGATTGATGAAACCTTTAAAGACAGAGGAGTTTCTAATAAATATACGATCGAATTCCGTGGGGGAGGAGCAAAGTTCCGCTACTATACTATGGCGAATTTATTAACAGACAAAGGGTTTATCAAAACCCCGAATGCAAATGACGGATATTCTACACAGAATATGTATTCACGTGCTAATTTGCGTACAAATCTGGATATTGATTTAACCGCCACTACCAAATTGAAGTTGAATCTTCTCGGTACCTTGTCCGAATCTCGGATTCCGGGGGCTTCGGTTAACCTATGGGATATGATTTATTCGATTCCTTCTGCAGCTTTTCCGGTTCGTACGGAAGATGACAGTTGGGGAGGAAGTACTACTTGGGCGGGAACATCGAATCCTGTCGCACAATCGCAGGGAGCTGCTTATTCTAAAGGACACTCTCGCAGTTTGTTTGCCGACCTTACCTTGTCACAAGATTTATCTGGTTTGCTGAAAGGATTGGGAGCAAACTTTCGTTTAGCTTATGACAACTATTCCAATATTCTGGAAGACCATAGCAAGACTTATACGTATGCCGGTTATGCAACAAGCTGGACAACTAACGGTCCGTTTTATACTGCCATTTCAGGTGGCGAATCCAGTGAAATGGGTTCGGGTGCAGGTATTGACAACTGGGCGCGCCAATTTAACTTTGCAGGTAGTGTCGATTACAATCGCTCGTTTCGGAAGTGGGATGTGTATTCTCAATTCAAATGGGATTATGAGTATCGTGATTCATACGGATTGAACACTACTATTTATCGGCAAAATGTATCCTGGTATAATCATGTAGGTTTCTCTAATCGCTATTATTTGGATCTGGCATTGGTTGGCTCGGCCTCCAGTTTATTGGCACCGGGGCATAAATGGGCTTTCTCGCCTACCATTTCTGCTGCTTGGGTGCTTTCGGAAGAAAAATGGTTGAAAGATGTGTCTTGGGTGAACTTCCTGAAATTGCGCGCTTCGTTTGGAGTGATCAATGTTGATTATCTGCCTAAAGACGGAAGTACTACCGTATATGACTATTGGGATCAGATTTATACGACTACCGGTACGCAATATAAGTTTAACAGTAGTTACGACTCTGAATTCGGAAGTACTATTATCGGGCGCCTGGCAACTGCTAATTCGACACATGAGAAAGCGTATAAATACAATGTTGGTGTTGATGCCGTGTTGTTCAATGGACTGGACGTGACGGCAGAAGGCTATTACCAACGGAGAAAAGATATTTGGGTCTCTTCCGAAGGAAAATATACCGATGTGTTGGGCGTAGATGCTCCGTTCGAGAATGCCGGAATCGTTGATAGCTATGGCGTGGAACTAGGACTTAACTATACGAAACGGTTAGGAGATGTAGTGTTCAACCTTGGCGGTAATTTTGCTTGGAATAAGAATGAAATTAAGGAACAACTGGAAGAACCGCGTTTGTATAAGAATCTTGTGCAAACAGGAAATCGGTTGGGCCAAGTATATGGAATGGTAGCTGAAGGTTTCTTCAAAGATAAAGAAGATATAGCAAACAGCCTTACACAAAACTTTACTACGGTAGTGCCGGGAGACATAAAATATAAAGATGTGAATGGAGACGGAATCATTGATGCCAATGATAAAACAGCTATCGGTTATAGTACGACGGCTCCGGAAATTTATTATTCTTTCCATTTGGGAGCCGAATGGAAAGGGATTGGAGTAGATGTAATGTTTCAGGGAACAGGTAACTATTCTGCTGTCTTGAATACGAAGAGTATGTTTTGGCCGTTGATAAATAATACGACACTTTCTACTCATTATTATGAGAATCGTTGGACACCGGAAAATCAAAATGCCAAATATCCTCGTTTGAGTTCACAGAGTAATGCCAATAACTATCAGGCTAATACAGTTTGGTTGGCGGACCGGTCATTCTTGAAGTTACGTAACGCGGAGGTGTATTACAGATTTCCGGAAGAATGGATGAAGAAGACTAAGATATTGGGGAGTGCCAAGTTATATGTCAGAGGAACAGACTTGTTCTGTTCAGATCATATTGATGTGACAGATCCGGAATGTTATGGTGTAGCGACTCCGCTGAATAAGAGTGTAGTAGTCGGTGTTACGATTGGTTTTTAATCATAAAAACAAAGCGAAAGAATGAAACTGAAAAACATTATCTACGGAATGATGTGTGTAGCCGCACTCGGTTCCTGCTCAGATAAGATGGAATATCATGAGTACAATAATTATGATGAGGATTTTGTGAAGCTCAACTTCGGTAATGTAGGAGGGCTGATAACAAATATCTATTTGTCCATGGATGTGGACTTTGGAAACTATAGCGGGGCAATTCTTGGTTCTGCTACCGATGAGTCCGAATATGCTTATTCGGGAAATCAGATTGAAGACTTTTACAATGGTTCTTGGAGTCCGTCGAATGCTAAAAGTAGCATGTGGACGTCCTGTTATGAAGGGATAGCCAATTGTAATTTATATCTGGAGAAGTTTACCGGACTGACATTTCCCGAGTTGGCTTTGAACAGTGATTATGCACAACAGATGTTCCGCTATACCAATTACCAGTATGAGGTACGTTTCCTTCGTGCATATTTCTACTTTAACTTGGTACGGCAATATGGAGATGTGCCGTTTAGCGACCATATATTAACAGCCGAAGAATCGAATACGTTATCGCGCAGACCGGCACAGGAGATTTTTGATTATATCATAGCCGAATGTGATGATATTAAAGATAAGATTATCGTCGATTACAGTAAACTGGGAGATATGGCATTGCCTAGTAGTCCGGCGGAAACAGGACGTGCCAACCGTAAAACGGTATTGGCCTTGAAAGCTCGTGCAGCATTGTATGCGGCAAGTCCTTTATTTAATCCGACTGATAATAGAGAACTGTGGTATCGTGCAGCTAAAGCCAATAAGGAAATTTTAGATGACAGTAATGGGTTTGCTGAAAAGGCAAAACTCTTAGTGGAGGATTATTCATCACTTTGGAGCAAGGACAATTACAATGACGCTACTAATGAATTGATTTTTCTCCGTCGTGCCACTACTACCACTAATTCTTTTGAGGGATATAACTTCCCGGTAGGGTTGGAAAATTGTAAAGGTGGAAACTGTCCCACACAGACACTGGTGGATGCGTATGAGATGAAGGATACAGGGTTGCGTCCGGACGAGTTGGATAACTATGATCCTGCTAATCCTTATTATACCAACCGCGACCCTCGTTTCTATCTGACTATTGCCAAGAATGGGGACGAAAAGTGGCCTAACTGGAATACTGTTCCTCTGCAAACCTATCAGGGCGGACTAAATGCGGAGCCTTTGAGTGGCGGAACTCCGACTGGCTATTATCTGAAGAAGTATTGTCAGACGGCAGTAGACTTACGTGCCGGTACAGCTTCAAAGACCTATCATTCATGGATTACATTCCGTTTTGGAGAGTTCTATTTGAATTATGCGGAAGCTGTATATAAGTATCTGGGTAGTCCGTATGCAACGGATAATGAATTTACAACTTCGGCTGTGGATGCTATCAAAGTAGTTCGTACGCGTGCCGAGATGCCCGGATTCCCTCAAGGGATGACCAATGATGCTTTCTGGAAGAAATATCAGAATGAACGTATGGTAGAATTGGCCTTTGAAGGACATCGTTTTTGGGATGTACGTCGTTGGAAGGAGGGTGACAAACATTTCAAGAACATTGTTGAAATGAAGATTACGAAGAATGGGGATGATACTTATACGTATGAACGTAAGGTAAAAGAAAGAAGTTGGGATGATAAGATGTATTTCTTCCCGATTCCGCAGAGTGAAAAATCTAAGAATCCTAATTTGGAGCAGAATCCGGGGTGGTAACCCACAACCGGAATGCTGATGAATAGTGATAGGATATTCTTGCATAGAACGGATGTTTATAGAATAAAAAAACGAAAGAAATGAAGAAACATTATATAATACTGGGGCTGTTTTGTCTGCTGGCCATAGTTGCCTGCTCGGATAATGACCCCGTCGTTGAAGTGAACAATGGCAATCAGACGGAAGAGGAGTTGCCGCCTCTGCCTACTGAAGTTATAACGGGTAGCCGTGCAATGTGGGTTAGTTACGACCCGGCACCAAATGTTGACGCCAATAACTCTTCCGGCATATCATCCGCATTGATTAGCTGGAGATTACTGAAGACCGATCCGTCTAATGTTGCTTTTGATATTTATAAGTCGGTAGACGGCGAGACGGAAGTGAAATTGAATGAGAAACCTATTTCGAATACTACTTCTTGGGTGGATGCGGATATTGATGTATCAAAAACGAATGTATACCGGGTCACTCTTGCCAATCAGGCTGAAACGCTTTGCGATTATACCTTTACCTCTGAAATGGCAGAAAAGTTTTATCATGAGATTAGATTAAACATGAATGTACCCGATGCGTCGATTACATATTCTCCTGATGATATTCAGCTAGGTGACTTGGACGGTGACGGTGAATTGGAGATTGTGGTGAAGAGAGAACCGTATGATGGTGCCAACCAGGGGGGATGGAATAATGGTTCGACCTTGTTGGAAGCTTATAAGATGGATGGTACTTTTTTGTGGCAAATTGATTTGGGAATCAATATTCGTTCCGGTTCACATTATACTTCATATATTTTATACGATTTTGATGGAGATGGTTTATGTGAAATAGCTTTCCGCTCTTCAGAAGGTACAAAGTTTGGGGATGGTAAGGTCATTACCGATGCTTATGGTAATGTGAACGATTATCGAATTCGTCAGACTGACGCTGTGGGCTGGTATTCGGGAGCAAGTATTAATACAATTTGCGGTTTGATAATGGAAGGTCCCGAATATATCTCTATTTGCCGTGGATATGATGGACGTGAAATTACCCGGGTGGATAATATTCCTCGTGGTGGAAGTGGTTCAAAAGCGTCGCGTGCTAAATATTGGAGTGAATATTGGGGAGATGATTACGGAAACCGCATGGACCGTTTCTTTATCGGGGTGGCTTATCTGGATGGTATACCTGACGAAGCGACCGGAGTGAGAACAAGCAACCCCAGTCTGATCATCAGTAGAGGTATTTATCATAATTGGCAAGTATGGGCACTCGATTTGAAAGGGAATAAACTGGAAACCCGTTGGAAGTTTGATACAGCCGAACATTCTTCAAAATGGTTGTCCATGTGTTCGCATAGTTTTCGTGTAGCGGACTTGGACGATGATGGAAAAGATGAAATCTTGTATGGTTCTGCGGCTATAGATGATGATGGAAGCGAATGTGTTGATATCCGGAATAATGTTTTCTACAACTGGGCTGGAAACGGCTGCTATGGCGGGGAAGATCAGCATGTCAATATCGTCAATAACTATTATAAACCGGGACCGGCAACAAAACAGGCTTCCAAACAGGTGCAATATCGTATTGCCAAAGTCGGAGTTTATCCGCAAGCTTATGTTTACGTTGATGGAGAACCCAAAAAGAACTTGGCTTTTCAACCTTACCTGCAGAAATGGGGAACTTTCTATATTGATGGAAATAAGATAGAAGGTAACAACAAAGTTACTGCCGATAACTGGACGGACGGAGTCTATGCCCAGTTGAAGAATGATGAAAAAGTAGATTTCCTCTGGACAGAAGATGCCAAAGAATCTATCCGTCTGAAAGAACCTCTTGATTTTGGAGTAATCACTACTTATTCGGCTGACAAGGCTTATGAACAGGTGATGAATTATGCAGGTTGCTGTAATTATCGTGATGAAGTAGACAAACGTATCATTTCCGACACCCGGAAAGGAACGGCAACTTTCACCGGAGAAGGAAATAAACCCGGATTTATCAATAGCCCCAAAGACACAGGCGATTCTCCCTGGCCGGAATTATCAATAGCAGGTCTTTCGGCACCGGTAGATTCGGACGGTGATGGCATACCTGATGAGTGGGAAATAAAAAACGGACTTGATCCGAATAATCCCGTAGATGGAAATACAAAAACGAAAGATCCGAATGGACAATATACGAATCTTGAGGTATATTTGAATAGTTTGGTGCAACATATAGTCGATGCACAGAACAAATAGGTAATCAGCAATTCCCCGTTCAATGCGGAGAATTTAGATGATATGCCCTTCAGGTGTTTTATGATAACATTTGAAGGGCATATCTTTTTTGTGCATGGCTATACCAGAGGGGCACTTTTTTACCCCAGTCCGTTTTTTACTCCTTTTCTACTAAATCTTACTCTATCTTCTCTTGCTTAATTCTCAATTTTGCACTGGTGAAAGAACAAAGAATTCACTCTAGCGAAAAACATCATTAATATACAATGAAAATCTAAATAAATGGGAAACATGAAGTCAGCACTTATAATAGCCAATCCTCCTTAGGCTTGCATCTGCCTTTTACAGAAAAAGGGCATAGAATTTTTATTCTTTTAATAATTGTATATCTTTAAATTATATATAAACTAATATTTATGAAACATCTAGCAAGTTTATTTCTTCTGTCATTTCTGCTTTGCTCTTCTTGTTCACAGCAAATGGATGATGAATGGAAACCGAATGAACAACTTCCCAATGTGCCCGAAACCCACCCGGTTGGCGTTTCTTTCAGTAGGGCTAGTCTTGAAACTTTTGCTGAACATGGAATTACAGAGGTCGGTGTTTATGTCTACCTGCAAGATTCCATGGTATATGGAAAAAATCTCCCTTTAAATAATGGAGATTTAAAAGTCGACCTTCCTTTAGGAGAAAATCTGCAAACCTTCATCGTGGCAAATGCCGATCATCTGGTGGATACAGATAGTCTTTCCAAAGTGGTAGTTTATCAGGATGCTCATATTCAAAAGCCGGTTTATATTTCGGATGTCGTAGGCTTTACTTCAGATAACTCGGTCAGTTCGCTCAACGTAGAATTGAAACGTTTAGTCGGGCAAGCAGTGTTCCAGCCGAAAGAGACGGAGGAGGAATTGAGTGCTATCACTCGTTTTGACCAGTTGAATGTCACTTTTACAAATGTGGCAATAGGCTATAAAGTAAAGAGTAAAGAATGTATTACAGAAAATGTGACTATCTCCACTAATCTTTCTACCGGCTTTGGAGCTTCCGTTTATTCATTTCCCACAGTGAATGGAGATTCCAGAACATCTATAGATGTGGTATATCTGAAAGGAGGCGAGGAGGTGAATCGCATCATCAGCCCTCTTGATACCGGTATAGGCTTTGAGTCTTCCAAGCGTTCTACCGTACATATGAAAATTACGGATGAGAATTACTTGGACGAGCCGTGGCCTTCGGTACGCACAGTCATGTATAAGAGTACATCCACTCAACCGTTTACAATAGAAGTTTCAGAATTTTAAAACAGGAGTTATATGAGAAATATATTCTATTCACTGACGGGAATAATGCTCCTGTTGGGAATAACAGCTTGTTCGGAAGAAGAACGATATGCCACTTCGGTAGTAAAAGAGATACAACTGTTTCTGGATGACGAACCGTGGGCGGTGAACACAGGTGCCTCTAACAAACCCCTGTTTATCTATACAGCCGATGGTGAGTATGTAGCCAACTATTCGTCGCTTTATCGCTTTCAGTTGCCCAATGGGAGTTATAACATTATTTCTACCACACAATCCGATTCTATTCCCAGTCCGAAGAATCTGAATGATATTGTGATACATCAGGATCCGACGGCTAAAACAAAATATGCCATTTCGGCACCGGTGACGTATAAATCCCCGTTCGACGAACCGCTTAGTGTGCGTATGTACAATCGTACAGGTGTGCTTCGTCTGAAGTCTACCGATCGTAAATCGGATAAAAGCTACTCGAAATTACGCGCAGTCGTTTCTTCACCAATATCAGGATATAAACTATCGGATGCTACTTTTGTAAAAGCTCCGACAGATGTGCAACGCGAGAAAGAGACAACAACCGGTGGAGTGAACTACACCGATGACTTTGTATTGTTTCAAACGCAAAGCGAAGGCGGAACAGTATCTGTGCGTATCGACTATCTGGATAAGAATAATACGGTAGTCCAATCTAAAGCTATTGATGGCACATTCCCCATCTTGCCTGATGATACGGTACAAGTGGCGTTTGCACTGAACAACGTAGATGAACCGATCATACAAGATTACACTGTAACAATTGCTTCGGAAGGATGGAACGAAGAAGATATCAATCCGGAAGCTCCGATGAGAATTCCTGACGGATACAGATATGTAAGTCCGGAAGAGAACCTTGAATCAATCTGTAAATCAATGCTGGCGGATGCTTCTGTAAATGAGGTGAAACTTTTCCTGAAAGCGGGTGCTACCTATAAATTAGGTACACAGACCGAAATACCGAAAGCTCTCTACATCATGGGACAGGCACCGGGTGATGGTGAAGAATTGGCATTTATGGAAATGGGCAACATGAGTATCAACTGTCCTGATGCCATTATTGAAGCCTTCCACTTCGAGAATCTGAAAATAAAGGTGACAACTTCCGATTTCTTTAAGTTTAAAAACCAAGCTTTCCATGTATCTACTATCTCTTGGAAGAACTGTGAAATCAGCGATTTGGTACGTACAATGTGGTATCAGGAAGTAGATGCTGCACAGAAACAGATTGCCGATCATATTGTGATTGAGAATTGTCGTTTCTTAGGTTTGAATTCCGGTGGAAGTGGCCTGTTCGGTCTTTCTACCAAGCAGGACGCGCCGGTACACAACTTTGTGTTCAAGAACTCTACGTTCCATGCCAACAATCTGACAAGAGCTTTGATAACCGGTTTGGGTAGTATGACAGGCGAATTGAATGTGACAATAGAGAATTGTACATTTGTGAGTATGGCTCCTGCTGCAATGACCTTCTTCGACTTAAATCCGAAGAATACCTCTTCATTCCACTTAGTTGTCCGTAATAATCTCTTTAGTGGTGTTTGTGAAGTCGGACAGGGAACTTGGTTCACTACAAGAAACGTCACAAGCAAGACTTTCGAGAATAACTATCGCACCAATGGCTTTGTAGTGGCTAACTGGGGAGTTGATACTGCTGAAATACCGGTAGAAACAGCTCTCCCTATGGAAACACTCTTCAAAGATGTGGCTGGTAGAGATTTCACTATTACCGATAAAAACTCCGAAGTATATACAAATGGAATTGGTGATCCGCATTGGATTAAATAATCAATAGAGTATTAACAATATAAAGATATAAAACATGAGATATTTTCTATTCATATTATTGGTAGGATTGTTGAGCGCATGTAGTTCGGACGACGAATCTAATGCGGGTGCAACAGCTGCCAAACTGGAAGTGTCGAAGAATGAGGTGAAGTTGAGTAACGTAGACGGTTCGTTTACAATCAACGTAACGGCTACCTCTACATGGACTGCCGAAGTGACCTCGACAGGCGACTGGTTGACTATATCAAAAAGCTCCGGAGAGGGGAATGGTGATCTCCGTTTGTTTTTTACCGAGAATACAGACGGCCCCAAGCGCACCGGAACAGTAAAAGTATCAATGTCGGGTGCAGGCTCGACATTGGAACAAGAGATTAGCGTAGAGCAACTGGGGGCCGATCCCGATATTTTGTTTGATTATTCATCAGCCCCTTTGTCATTCCGGGGAGGTACATTCACCTGCAAAGTAGTGGCAAATGTGGAATGGGAACTGGAGATAGCAGCAGAGTACGACTGGATCAAGTTGAAGGAAGCAACTCCCAGAACCCGCAGTTTTGTGACGGATGAAGTAACATTTGCCGTAGATGCAAATGCAAACAAAACCAGAACAGCCGTCCTGATATTCAAATCCGTAGGAGATTATACATTGCAGCGTGTCCTGAAAGTGACACAAGACGGTGTAAGCGGTGAGGTGACGATAGAACAGGATGAGTATATCATTCCTTATAAATGTCCTAAACTGGTTATCTCGGCTCCGCAAGGAGAAAACCCGGTAGATTACGATGCTGTAATATCCGAGAGTTGGATTACGCAGGATAAGAAAAACTCTACTGCCAATGAAGTCGTATTGAATATCGAAAATAATGAAACAGTCTTTCCACGTACAGCAACGGAAGAGATGTTGGATAAAGTAATTACCATCTTCCAATATGGTAAACCCGATACAAGCATCGGTGACGATCATTCTACTTCTATACTCGCTTTCCCGGGTGCCGAAGGTGGCGGTCGTTTTACTACCGGTGGTCGTGGCGGCGAAATCTATCGTGTGACCACGCTGGCAGATTATAACAAAAACGAAACCCCTATTGAGGGCAGTTTACGCTACGGAATTGAGAAATCCAACCAACCACGCACCATCATTTTTGATGTATCCGGTATCATCGAACTGAAAAGAGGGCTGTATCTGAATGAATATCCTAATTTGAGTATCATTGGTCAGACCGCACCGGGCGACGGTATCACATTGAAGAATTACAACTTCACCTTTAACCTGTCGAAAGATCCGGCTATTGGTGCAGGTGGCAGTCTGAATGCTATTGTTCGTTTCTTGCGTTGCCGTCCGGGCGATCAGTTTGCCGATTATGGAGAAGATGCGATTGGCGGACGCTATTTCAAAGATGCCATTATCGACCATATTACAGCCGGATGGAGTGTGGATGAAACACTGACTTTCTATGGCGTACAGAACTTCACGGCACAATGGTGTATCGCTTCTGAAAGTATGAACCTGTCTAACCATGCCAAGGGTGCTCATGGTTATGGTGCTATGTTTAGTGGAGATAATGCTTCTTTCCACCACATACTGTTAGCACACCACGGTAGCCGCTGCCCGCGTATCTCCGATTTGTCTGCTCCCGGTACACAAGAATCTTATGACTTTACCGGATATTTCGATGTGAGGAATAATGTCTACTACAACTGGAGTGGAAGAGGACAAGGCAGTTATGGCGGAAAGTATGCTGCTTTCAACCTGACCAACTGCTATTATAAACCGGGGCCAGCTACCGGAACAAACAACCGTTCTTACCGTATCCTGTCAAGTGATCCTACTGCCAGAGCTTATATCAATGGCAATTATGTGTTAGGTAACACAGGTGTCACGGCTGATAACTGGACAGAGGGTGTTTGGGGACAATTCGATTCTTCACTGGGTACGGTTCCTGAAGCAGAAAAGCAAGCTATGAAGATGGCAGATTACCAACCTTTCAGCAAACTGACCAGTCACACGGCTGAACAAGCTTACGATAAAGTATTGGAATATGCCGGAGCTTCTTTGCGTAGAGATGTGATAGATCAGCGTATCGTTCGCGAAGTAAAGAATGGTACTTACACCTATATCGGTTCCAAACCCGAAGAAGACGGCAAAGCCAAGCAACCCGGTATCATTGATACAGTATCAGATACTGAAGGTTACATTAAGGTGAAGTCGTTGAATCCTTGGCCTGATACGGATGGTGATGGAATTCCTGATATTTGGGAAGAAGCTTACGGGTTGAATCCTAACGATCCGAGTGATGCACAAAAAATCAGTTCGTCGGTTGATCCTAACGGACGCTATCCGAACATCGAAGTTTATTTCCACAACCTGGTTCAGCACATTATCTATTATCAGAACCAAGGCGGAATAGTAATGGAAAAGAAATAAAGGTGTGGAGCAAATAAATCTATTTACAATAAAAGCATAGAATGATGAATAAAATAATCATAAGCATATTTATCCTGCTGTGGGTAGCAGTGGGTGCTATGGCACAGACTGCTACCGTGACCGGTACGGTGACCGACGATATGGGGCCGGTAATTGGTGCCACAGTAACGGTGCAAGGCACTTCAATAGGTGCAACGACCGATTTGGATGGTAAATTTACATTGACCAGTGTGCCCAATGTAGCCAAGGCCGTGTTGATAGTTCGCTATGTAGGTATGGAAGAAGCAAAAGAACCGTTGAAAGGACGTACCTCGAACATTAATATCCACATGAAAGAAGCTGTCGGAATGTTGGACGACGTAGTCGTAATCGGCTATGGTACGCAGAAAAGAGGTAACCTGACCGGTTCTATCGCCAGCGTATCCGGCAAGATATTGGAGAAAGTACAGACCACTTCTGCTGCTGAAGCCATCGTCGGTAAACTGCCGGGTGTGCAGGTGACAGCTGTAGACGGTTCGCCGGATGCTGAAATTAAGATTTTGGTACGTGGTGGCGGTTCTATTACACAAGATAACAGTCCGCTTATCATATTGGACGGATTTGAAGTAAGCAGTCTGAACGATGTTCCACCTACCGATATTGAATCTATCGAGGTCTTGAAAGATGCGGCTTCCACAGCTATCTATGGTGCGCGTGGTGCCAACGGTGTAATCTTGGTGACAACCAAACGTCCTGTTGAAGGACGGGTTGTCATTAGCCTGAACACTTATGTGCAGACCAAAGAACTTTCCAACAAACTGGATGTGATGGACCCTTACGAATTTGTATTGATGCAATATGAAAATGCGCGTCAGAAAAGCTCTAATCCTACAGCTTTTAATAATAAGTATGGACATGCTTACGAACACTACATCTATCAGGGAAATGCCGGAACTGACTGGCAGGACGAGGTGTTCGGTTCCAATCCGGTGGCCAAATATGTAGACCTTAGTGTGAATGGCGGTACGGAGAAAGCCAAATATAAACTATCCTTTATCCATCAGGACCAACCGAGTGTGATGGTAGGCAACGGACTGAAACAAAACAATATGAACGCTTCTTTCAACTTCAAACCTTTTAAATTCCTGACGTTGGAATACCGCACGCGTTTGTTGCATAAGGAAGTAGATGGATCCGGTACGGAAGGCGTTAGTTTGTTGACTGCTTTGCGTGAAAAACCGACTAAGGGTCTGGATGAATATATGAAACTTCCCGAAGACGATACGTATTTCGATCCCGATCAACTGGAAGAGGAAACTCTTTTTGATCCCAAAGAAGAATCGAAAAGAAATTATAAAAAGAGAATCAACAAGTCGCTCAATACGATGGGAGCCGTGACCTGGGATATTATGAAGGGTATGACTTTCCGTAGTGAATTTGGTTTCGAGAATAACTCTGAAGAACAACGCCGTTTCTGGGGTATGGAGACCAGTAAAGCTCGTAGCAACAATAACCAGCCGGTGGCGGAATGGAGCATGAAACAAGGTACCAAATGGCAGCTTACCAACGTGTGGAACTACAACTTTATGCTAAAAGAAGCACATGATATCCGTCTGATGTTGGGACAGGAAATCAAGCATAACCAGACTACTACCAAAACTTACTCTACTCGTTTTTTTCCGGAAAATATCACGGCAGAAAAGGTCTTTGATAATTTGTCGCTGGGTACTCCTTACGAGAACTCCTCGTCAGCGGCCTCTCCCTCTCGTATTTCTTCATTCTTTGGCCGTATCAACTATGGCTATAATGATAAATACCTCGCTACGGTAACGCTGCGTGCCGATGGTTCTTCCAAGTTTGCCAAAGGTAACCGTTGGGGATTCTTCCCGGCAGGAGCGTTGGCATGGCGTATCTCTAACGAAGACTTTTTGAAAGATAATCAGGTCGTATCCAACTTAAAGTTGAGATTAAGCTACGGTTCTTCCGGTAACGACCGTATCGATGCCGACCTTTATCAGAAATTGTATGGGGTAAGCAGTTCCCGTCCTGCCGGATGGGGAGAAGTCAGCCACTATTACTATAACTTCTATAACTCTAAATATGTGTACAATCCTGATGTGAAATGGGAAACCACCATCACACGTAACATTGGTATTGACTTCGGTTTCTTTAAAGAACGCCTTAGCGGTACGATTGATGTGTACTGGAATACAGTCAAAGATTTGCTGGTGCCTTCGGATATTCCAGGTTACACAGGCTACACTAAACTGATGACCAATGTGGGACAGACATCCAATCGGGGTATAGAACTTCAACTGAATGCCTGGCTGGTAGAGACGAAAGATTTCTCACTGAACGCCACCTTTAATATCGGCCATAACAAAAATAAGATTGACAAACTGGCAAGTGGTGAAAAAGAATGGATTCTCACTTCGGCCTGGAGAAATGACGTCGTGAACTCTGATGATTATCGTGCCTATGTGGGTGGTACCAGTGGTTTGATTTACGGTTATGTCAATGATGGATTCTATACCGTAGCCGATTTTGAATCTTTCGACTCCAAATCCAGAACATGGAAACTGAAAGAAGGAGTGGTAGATTCAAGCCCATTGTCCGACACTCCGCGTCCCGGTAATGCCAAGTTCAAGAAACTCACTCCGGTAGATCCCAACAGCACCAATCCTTATCAGCTGACAGAAGCCGACCGTACTGTTATTGGCAACACTACTCCGAAATTCTCGGGAGGTTTTGGTCTGAATGCTACTTATAAAGGATTTGATATGAGTATGTTCTTCAACTTTATGTATGATTTTGATGTACTGAATGCCAACAAAATTATGCTGACCACTTGGGCGGACAATAAAGAGAACAACTTCCTGATGGACATCGCTTCAGATAAACGCTGGCGTAACTTCGACGACATGGGTAATGAGATCCGTTACAGTCCGGAAGTACTGGCAGAATTCAATAAGAATGCTACCATGTGGAATCCCACTTCCATCGGACGCCCCATCTGTATGTCGTATGCCGTGGAAGACGGTTCATTCCTGCGTCTTAATTCAGCTACCCTCGGTTACACCTTACCAAGTGTGTGGACGAAGAAAGTCGGTTTGAGTAAAGTGCGTTTCTATGTATCGGGCAATAATCTGTTTACCCTTACCGGATATAGTGGTTATGATCCGGAGGTGAACATCGCTACCGGTTTGACACCGAACATTGATTATAACCGTTATCCGCGTAGCCGTACCTATACATTTGGTGCACAGTTGACTTTTTAATTGAAATCTATAAAATGAAAGAACAATGAATAAGAAACTAATATACTCACTCATTGCCGGAACTCTGTTCACTTTGACGTCTTGCGATGATTTTCTTGATGTGCAGCCCGGCTCCGGTTTTACTCCCGAGTACATATTTTCCAGCGAATCGGAGATGAAAGCGTTGATGACCCGTATCTACTCTTCCATGACGGAAGACGGATTGTACGGAAGTAACCTTGCCAGCGGTTTGAATACGAATACCGATGTGGAAATGAGTTCGTTCAAGAACAACACTGTCAGTACCAATGGCTCGGATATAGGCTGCTTTGATTCCCGTCCCACCTGGTCGGTATTGAACGCTACTTGGAACAATATCTATTATGCTATCAATTATGCCAACGACTTTTTGCAGGCTGTGCAGGAGTCACCATTGTTTTCCGATAAAGTAACAGGTGATACTCCTTCCGAAACACAACAGATGTATGGAGAAGTGAAAACTCTTCGTGCCATGCTCTATCTGGACTTGATCCGTACATGGGGAGATGTAGTGTTTATTATCAAACCAACGGAAGCGACCGATGACTTCTTCAGTCTGGGTACTACCGACCGCAATGTCATTCTGGAATATCTGATTGATGACTTGATAGCTGTAGAACCGATGATGAAATATGCAGTCGATTTGGATTATGGCGTAGAACGTGCTTCACGCGAATATTGCCAGTCGCTTATCGGACAGTTGGCTCTCTATCGGGGTGGTTGGACTCTTCGTGCCGACAAAGAAGATGTGACTCACGTAGGTTACATGGAACGAGGTGATAACTTTGAACATTATTATGAGATTGCCATCACTTATCTGGGGAAGGTAATCAAAGAAAGCAAACACGACTTGACTCAAAGTTTTGAAAACTTGTGGGTAAATGAATGTAACTGGAAGACTGCCAACAACGATGATGTCATGTTCGCTGTTCCGATGCTGAAAAGTGTCACCAGTCGTTATGGCTATAATATCGGTGTTACTATTGCAGAAGGTAAGCACTCTTATGGCAGCGCCCGCAACTATGTAACTTTCTGCGGTACGTATGTTTATTCGTTTGATAAGGATGATTTGCGTCGTGATATGACTTGTGTACCTTATAAATATGATAAAGACCTGAATCAGGAGATTGATATGGGAGTGACTGGTATGGGTGTTGGTAAATGGTCCAAACTCTATATGCAGTCTCCGCTGGGTGCTTCCAGTGGTTCTAATACAGGTATCAACAGTGTACGTATGCGTTTTGCAGATGTTTTGCTGATGTATGCTGAAGCAGTCAATGAACTTTACGGACCGCGTGACGATGCCAAAGAAGCACTGAAGCGTGTTCGCCGCCGTGCTTTCGATGCGGCTCAATGGACGGATAAAGTAGAAAGTTATGTAGAGAGCCTGACTAATGAAGCAGATTTCTTCCAAGCAGTCATGGATGAGCGTAAATGGGAGTTTGGTGGTGAAGGTATTCGTAAATACGATCTTGCGCGTTGGAATAAATATGGTGAAGTTATCTACAATCTTTATAACGAGATGACTAATTGGGGATTGGTAGCTAACGGAGCTTACGTACCAGGCATTGAGAAAGTACCGTCTAATATCTATTACAAGCAAGTGACGGACCCTGAACATTCTGATAGAAAGGTATTAGACATTGTAGGTATTGACGAATATGGTCCCGGTGTAGGTCGCCCTGCCGGTTACACAGTATTGGAGTATGCGTTGGGATGGAGAGTGTTGAACAAAGAAACACAGCTTTATGAAACGTTGGATGCTATTTCATGGAGTTTCCGTGGATTTATCAACAAGAACAACGATCAATTAGTGAAACCTACCGATCCTGTGAGATACCTGTGTCCTTATCCTGCAAAGGTTATAACAGACCATCGCGGATTGATTCGGAACTATTATGGATACTAATCAGTAAAAAGACAAACGTTATGATAAAGTTATTACGAAAACTTGCAACGGCTATGCTGCCCGCACTCCTTTGCGGCACCCTGTTCATAGGCTGCGAGGCAGATGATAAATATACGAAAGTGGACGACCTGTTCCAGCCCCGGTTTGTATTGGAGAAACCGGAGGTGAAAGCAAACTCTGTGACATTGGTATGGTATAAAGTGAACGATGCTATCTCTTATACGGTACAACTACATCAGGATCAATATTATACCAGCTTGTTTATGGAGATAGAAACCACTGATCCTTATGTGTTTATCGATGATATTCCTTACGGAACTACTTTCTATATTCGTGTACGCAGTAATGCTGCCAACGCTACCAACAACTCGCAATGGAAATACACCAGTGCCTCTACTGAAGCTCGTCCGGAATATGCCCAACTGGTGGAAGATGTTTCCAAAACCGAAATTACGGAATCATCGGCTATCATTCGCTGGAAGAAAGACAATAAACAGAATCCGGTGGATAGTATAAGCATTATCCCTATGATGAATACGACACTGCCTGGTATTAGCCGCTATCTGACCATTGAAGAAATGATGCAGGGATTTGCCGAGGTGGATGGTTTAACGAAGAATACACTGTATGCTGTCAACCTGTATGATACCAGTAAACCGCGTAAATATGACAAACCTTATAATCAGGTAACGTTCCGTACGGCAGGCCCGTCGGCTATGTCCATACCGGTAGGCTTGGATGACGATTTATCTGCGATGTTGCTGAACAACGATGTCGATCCTGAAGTGCCCGAAGGTACAGAATACTATTTGCCTGCAGGTTCTTCTTACCGCGTCACTCCGTTCGCTTTGATGAAAGGCTTCCGTTTGGCCGGTAGTCGTGATGGAGTTAAACCTATTGTTGTTTTGGAAGGTAGTTGGAGTATTGCAGAGGGTTCTTACCTCTCCAGTCTGGAGTTTGATAATATTGAATTCCGTCATGAAGCAAACAATAACTACTTTATGAATACCAGCAAGGCATACACAATAGAGAATGTCAGCTTTGTAAATTGCGATTTCATAAGTCTTCGCCGAGGTTTCTGGCGCCATCAGTCCGCTAATGCCAAGTACATTATGAATCTGGAAATGGAAGGATGCCGTTTCGAAGGTTGTGGATGGCAAACAAGTGCTTATGGTGCATTTAATCTTCAGTCTTTCGACAAAGATAACGGAGTTTCTTATGACCAGGTAGACCGTGCAATCTTCCGCAACTGTACATTTAGCAACGACAATGATGGAACCAATGGTTATGGCTGGGGTAACCTTTTCTATGCTCCTTATATGGATAAACCTATCGACCTGGAATATAAGAATGTAACTATTTACAACTACAGCCGTAATCAACGTCTGATTAACATTGAATCTGCCGTAGGTTCTAAATTGGTAATGGAAGGTATCTTGTTGGCATCCCCTTGCGGTGACTTGTTTGCTATCGGTGCTAACACTACTACTACATTCTCTAATAACTATACCACCGCAGACTATACATTGGGAGGTAAGAATATGAATGCGACCGATTTGAAAATTACGGCAGTCGAACTGTTTGCCGATCCGGCTAATGGAGACTTGACGATTAAGGATACCTCTTCTCCGATTGTAAGCAACCGTGCCGGTGATACTCGTTGGTTGCCTTAAATTTAAATTGAGAATATGAACTTACATGATTAAGAATAAATTAAAATATAATATTATGAATCTGAAACATTTATTTTTCTTAGCGGTTGCCGGAACGTTGGCAGTAGCTTGTAGTGAAGTTAATGAAAATTCTCTTACTGATGGCGATGGTCAAAGAATGCTTCGCACTATCAGTTCGGGCAACGACCGTTTCACTACACGATTGAATAGCGAAACCAGTGAATGGGAGAACGGTGATGCTATTGGTATATATATGTTCGATACGGAAGATAAGAATGTGTTGAACGATGCCCTTAACGTGAAATATACGACGATTGGCGAGGGGCTTACGGCGAACTTCTCGTCCGATCCCGGAATAGCAATCTATGATATGCCTACGAATTTCGTAGCCTATTATCCGCATACTACATCTGCAGATGTTATTGATGCCACAGCAGCACTTTATAAAGTAGATGTAAGCGATCAGTCTGACGGTATCTCTGCCCACGATTTAATGTGGGCAAAGGCTGCCAACCAGTCAACGGAATCATTGTTGGCAGGTGGATTGGCATTCACTTTCCATCATAAGTTAGTGCTTCTACGTGTTAAGATTACGAATGAAAACGTGTCGAATGTGACAAGTATAACGGTAGGGGGGATGAATACCACAGCTACTTTCAGCCTGATAGACGGGAAATTGACTAACATGGATACGCAGAAGTCTATTTCCCTGCAGAAAACAGGAGATAAATCTTTTATTGGTATCATGTTGCCTGCTGAAGAGTTGATAAATAAAATGTCGCTCACTATCATGGCAGACGGTGGTAAGTATCAGTACACAGTGCCTGAAGGCAGCAAGATAGATAAGTTTGTTGCAGGCTATGAGTATACCTTCAATATCAATGTAGGAAAAGAGACTAGCGGAGAAATAGGCGGTGGTTCCGGCAGCAACACACCTTGGGGTGATGGTGGCAGCGAGGATGGCGACGGTGATAAAGTTTCAGAGAATGAAGCAATTCCTGCTGATTATGCTCAAAAAGCGATTAATGCAGAAACAAACCTGTCGACAATATTGTCCGGTGCTTCCGGTAAAGTTGCGTTAGTATTTGCTGCCAATGCAGAAGGTTATACCTTTAGCGATGCAATGGTAGTGCCCGAAGCTGTAACAGAGTTGTTACTGATTGGTGATACAGAAAAACAAGTGAAGATGAATCTGAAACAGATACAATATACCAGTCTTCAAAAGATAGCATTGAATAACTTAGATATTACAGGTGATAACTCAACCGCTCTGCTGACTAACAATGAAACTGCCCAACTCGCTACTGATGCTGTGGTAGATTTCAAGAAGTGTAACTTTAGTAACATGAAGACTGTTTGTGACTGGTCAACCGGAGATAACGGGGCACAAAACTTACTTTCTGCTGTAGTGATCGATGATTGTCTGTTTGCCAATATGCAAAATGTCTTCAACTATTATGGTTCTAAAGCAATCACTATCACTAACTCTACACTTTATAAAATGACAGAACGCGTCATTTACGTGAAAGATGCCAATAGTGTAGTTATCACTGTCGAAAATTGCACATTGGCAGATATGGCAAAGACTCCATTTGAAAGCCGATATGCGAATGGTAATCTCTATTATAAGAATAATATTTCGGCCTGCTTCGTTACAAGTAACCCTAACATAGGCTATAAAATGGATGTACGGAAATTCTCCGGTAACTATGCAGCGGCAGCTACCGAAGCCGGACAGATGCCTGTATTGAATGTACATGGAAAAGCAATTGATACAAATACTTTTCCTAATGCCTGGATAGATACGTCCAAAACAGTTACCGAACTGTTTGAAGATGCAGGAAACGGCAACTTCAAACTGAGAATTGATGCTCAAGTAGGTGACCCGCGTTGGTATAAGAATGTAAAATAACCATTGAATTACTCTTGTAATACTGATTAAACATTACAGTTATGAAATTATTTCATTCATTATTATATCCCTTGTTAGGTGGTTTGTTTTGCCTCTCTTGTTCGGATGATGAGCAAGATTCAGGTACAAAACAACCTACTACTGCGGGAGAGGTTACCTTCGGTGTAGACCTCACAGGTTTCTCAACCCGTGTCACCCAAGACGGATCGTCATGGAATGACGGAGATAAGATCGGAACATACGTATTGGATATGAAGACTCTTGAACCTGTCACAGAAGCAGCGAATGTACCTTATGTCTGCTCGGAAGAGGGTGCGTCGGTTTCTTTCACTTCCACTACACCGCTGAAAGTGCAAAATGATGGAACACCGGTGAAGTTTGTGGCATACTATCCGTATAATGCCGATGTACGTAATTTTAATTATCCCGTGCAACTGGCCGCTCAAGAAAGAGGAAGTACGGCGTGCGACTTACTATATGCTGCCACGAAAGAAGAATACACCTACTCTCCGGAGAACGAACCCCATATCTCATTAAACTTTACCCATCGTCTGGCAAAAGTGATTCTGAAGTTTGTGAATATGGAAAAAGAACCGTTGGAAGTAAGTGATGTACGGATTGAGGGGATGCAAACTGCCGCTTCATTCAATATACAAACAGATGTACTGACGGTTGACGAAAGCTCTGTTGCTACAATCAACCCTTATCACAATGCTACAACAGGATTCTACGAAGCTATCATTCTTCCATCGGCATTGACAGACAGCTATAAAGTGTCTTTCGTATTGGACGATAGAGAGAAAGAGTGGATATTTACTAATTTGGACATTGCTTTGCCGCAATTCCACAAAGGTTATAGCTACACATTCGCACTCTACATAGACGACAGCGGCTTTGTAGAGATGGGACGTCTTGAAAATGTGGAAGGTGGAAACTCATCAGCTCCCTGGGAAGACGGAAGCAGTGAGGACGGAACGGCCGAAGGTGACAAGACTCCTGTATCAGGATATGCCTTCACACCTGCCGACGGCACGCAGCAAGCACTAGCAGATACCGAACTGAAAATCGCCTTTGAAGGCACTGCACCCGAACTTGGTACGAGTGGTTGTATCCGCATCTATCGTATGAGCGACCATAAACAGGTAGATGAAATCAATATGGCAGAACGCAGACAGTCTATCGTAAACGGTCAGACCCAACTGAATACGTGGATGGATATTATCGGCGTTACGCCTACCGGTTCTTCCGTCAGTCGTCGTATCGTCAATTATTATCCGGCACGGGTGGAAGGTAAGAGTTTCATTATCAAGCCTCATCAACAGCGCTTACAACCCGACACCGAATATTATGTAACCATCGAACAGGCAGCAGTGAAACAAACAGACTTCAAGGGAGTATATGGCCGTGCATGGACGTTCAAGACGAAGCCGGCACCAGCATTGACCGGACAGAACTATGAGGTGAAAATTAGTCACACCGACCCCAATGCTGACTTCTATACTTTGCAAGGTGCTATTGACTTCTGTGCCACACATGTCGATTTGAATGCTGCTAAGACATTCCGGATGGATGACGGTATCTATCAGGAGATTATCTACTTGCGCGATCAAAGCAACATCACAGTAAAAGGAAATGCTAGTGATAATACGGCTGTCAATATTCAATATGATAACAGCAATGATATTAACGGTGGTATAGGCGGCGGAACCAATATCGATCAGTTTGCCCCTACCGGCACTATTGTGCCCTCTTCCGGAGGTCGTTCGGTGGTGATACTCGATGGTAACAGTGATAAAATCCGCTTTGAAAATGTGACGATAGAGAATGCGTATGGCTGGACACTAGGCAAGAATGGTCAGGCCGAGGCACTTTATATTAACAACAAATCGGCTGCTTTTATCAATTGCCGTGTCTTGAGTTTCCAGGATACTTTGCTTCCCGGTGGAGGTTACAACTGGTTCAAAGATTGTTTCATAGCCGGAGCTACCGATTTCATCTGGGGGGCGGGTAAGGTGGTACTGTTTGAAGACTGCGAACTTCATGCGCCTACCGGTACACGTGCTGTAATGCAAGCGCGTGTCAGTGCGGGTTACTTGGGATATGTATTCTTGAACAGCCGTTTCACGGTAGGCGAAGGCGTCACTAACTCTACTTTGATTTATCAGTTCGAGCCGGACAATCTGACCTTCTTAAACTGTACGTTTGCCGATGTGTACGGTCCTAACTTTGTAGGAGAGAATAAACCGCTGACACCGGCTGTACCTACTGTTGCCACCGGCTGCAAACTTTACAACTGCAAGACTGAATCGGGTTCGGATATTTATCAATCTATTCCGGCAACGGTGCGCAATACAGTGCTGCAACTTAGTAAGGAACAATACGATCAATACTTCGGTACACGTGAAACCATCATGAGTTGGGATGGCTATACCGATGCGGCTTGGTTCAAATAATAAAATGTTTAGGTAAAAAGATACGATGAATAGATTGAATCGAATGACTGGCTTGGTACCGGTCATCATAGGACTATTTTGTGCTTGTCAGGGTACTGCCAAGCAGGTGGATGTGGAGACAGATTTGAAGGCAATGTATGCAGACCTTCCTTTCTCCATGCCCGCCATAGAGCGTCCCGTTTTTCCCGATTATCAGGTAAATATCTGTGATTTCGGAGCAAAAAGCGATGGGGTGACGCTGAACACGGAGGCTATTAATAAGGCTATCAAAGTAGTGCACGACAAAGGAGGGGGGAAAGTAATCATTCCGGAAGGTTTGTGGCTCACAGGCCCCATTGTTTTGCAAAGTAACGTCAATTTGCATGCAGAAAAGAATGCTTTGATTGTGTTTAGCGGTGACACCTCGTTGTATCCGATTATTACGACTTCATTTGAAGGACTGGATACACGGCGCTGCCAGTCGCCTATCTCGGCAATGAATGCAGAAAACATAGCTATTACCGGTTATGGCGTTTTTGATGGAGCGGGAGACAGATGGCGTCCTGTGAAGAAGGATAAAATGACGGACAGACAGTGGAAGAATCTGGTGAACTCCGGTGGTAATGTGGATGAGAACGGCAAGGTGTGGTATCCTAATGAAGGGGCATTGAAAGCATCCGTTCTCATGTCTGGCCAGGGGAATCAACAGGCTGAAATCACGAGTGAAGAATGGGAGGAGATGAAAAGTTGGCTGCGTCCTGTACTGCTAAGTATTGTGAAGAGTAAAAAGGTGCTTCTGGAAGGCGTGACTTTCAAAAACTCTCCGAGCTGGTGTCTTCATCCGCTTTCGTGCGAATCTTTGATATTGAATGATGTAAAGGTGTTCAATCCCTGGTATTCGCAGAACGGAGACGCGCTCGATGTGGAATCATGCAAGAATGTGCTGATTGCCAACTGTTTCTTTGATGCGGGAGATGATGCAATCTGCCTGAAGTCTGGTAAAGACGAAGATGGCCGTCGCAGAGGTGAACCTTGTGAGAATGTGATTGTGAGAAACAATACCGTTTTGCATGGTCATGGCGGATTCGTAATTGGTAGTGAGATGTCCGGAGGAGTGAAGAATGTATATGTGTCCGAATGTTCTTTTATCGGCACGGATGTCGGGTTGCGGTTTAAAAGTGCCCGTGGACGTGGTGGCGTCGTGGAGAATATTTACATCAACAATATAAATATGATTGATATTCCTAATGATGCTTTGATTGCCGATTTATATTATGCGGCCAAAAGTGCTCCCGGTGAACCGATTCCGAGTGTGAGTGAAGAGACTCCTGCTTTTAGGAACATCTATATCTCGGATGTGTTTTGCAGGGGAGCAGGACGGGCGGCGTATCTGAACGGACTTCCCGAAATGCCGATTGAGAATATTTCCATCAAGAATATGGTGGTTACTGGTGCTAAAGAGGGTATTGTAGTGAATCAAGTGGCAAAGCTCAACATCGAGAATGTTGAAATTGACACTCCTGACCAATCTATGATACAGATCGAAAATACAACGGATATCACCATTAACGGAAAAGATCTGGGAACGATTTCAGAGAAACGGTTGCTGACCAAGAACTAACTGTACTACTCGTTTTTATACTGTTTTTATTGTCAATCTGTCAGAACGGAAGTTAAAGAAGTGAATTACAGTATAATATATGTTGACAATAGAAGCTGACAATAGGCTGACAATAAGAATTAAGAGTTCTATTGTCAGCCTGTTTTTTTATTGTATAGTTATGCTGACATCTTGGAATTGTTGTTTTAAGGTTCTGATATAGTTGCATTCGTATGCCTGTACAGTTGAGTAAGTATGTCTGTATAGTTGAGTAAGTATACCTGTATAGTTTGATTAGTGTGCCGGTATAGTTGGGCAAAGGTGCCTCAGGGAAAACGCATTATAAATCATGTAAAATAAGTTCCCATAAGAATTCATTATCCCACCCTGCTATTAATCTTTTTCTATTGATTGGTATCTCTCTTTTGTTGTTTCTCAATGTGGCCAATGCAATTTTCGCCAGTACGGAGAAGTTTAATGCTGATATATTTCTTCTTCTGGTATTATCTTCATGGAAATTGACATCTAGCTGCCAATGTAGATTATTCTCAATTTCCCAGTGTTCTCTACTATTTTTAAGTATCTTCTGCGCATCAGGTTCCAAGGAAGATATAAAACATCTTTTTTCCACTGTAGTGCCTTTGTTTGTATTTCTGGTATTCTCTATATATCCGAAAGACTGTATATTTTTCCACTTCTTTCTAATATCTGCTCCCAGAAAACCAGGATCGTTGCAGCAATAGCAGATTCTCGACTCATTCCTGCCATGTCCTTCTTCATGCGTCTCATATTTGTCAAATCGTACTGTTGTACCTTTTGATACAATACTTTCTGTTACTGACAGTACTATTTCCTTTAATTTCGGTTGATTATCTTTCACTATAAAAATGTAGTCACCTTCTCCCTTTATGACTTTCTCTGCAATTGTACGCTGGCATCTTAAAGCGTCAATTGTAATAATACAATCTTTTATACACAACATATCTAATAATTCAGGAATGACAACTATCTCATTTTCCTTTTCTTGTGTACATAACTGTCCAAGGGAGACTCCCAGTTCTGTTGCAAATGCACTGATGACATGCAATTTGTACTTTCCCGTATTCGAATCAGGAAGCACTCCTTGTTTACGATGACGCTTGTCCTGTTCGGATTCATAGGCTCCTCGTATGGTTTTACCATCAATGGCTATATGCCCCGAATAACATTTGAGAATGCTTTGGACCCATTGCCTATAAGATTCTTCAAATTTTAAAGGATCTAATGCCGAGAAAAAGCGATTAAATGTATCATGGGAAGGGATACCATTAAAATTGGAAAGCTTGGCTGCAAAAAAAGATTCTTTACTTTTACCAAAGTCTTCTATTGAATTCCAAGTATCAGCGCCACATATAACAGCAGAAATTGCAATAAGAACAATGGTACTGGCCTGATGTTTTTTACAACGGTCTATCCGGTTATCTATCAATATTAATGAATCAGCAAATTCATGTAGGTTGCTGATCTCAATCTTTCTTTTAGTTTCTTGCTTCATTTTAATTGTGATTTATAATCACGTAAATGTACTCAAATAATATTGTAAATGAAAGATAAATATCTTATTAATAAGATGAAAAGACAATATTGGTGTAAGATAAATGTATAAAAGATTAAGGAAAGAGTATAATGCGTTTTCCCTGAAAGGTGCCGCTATCTTTACCTTCCCACGGCTGTGGTAGCTTCTTCTCACGGCCGTGGTGAGATACTGCCACAGCCGTGGAAAGATCTCGTCACGGCCGTGAAGAACTAACAAGATCGATACTTTAGCAGAACGATAACGGCACCTTAGTTGAACAATAACGGTGTCTTTGCGGAATAATGCAGGCTTGGTAAGTAAGGGATAATAGCTGCATAGTGCAGTTTTAAACAATAATAGGCTGACAATAAAGATTTTCGTCTTTTATTGTCAGCCTATTGTCAGCTTCTATTGTCAGTGGGTAATAGCTTGAAAACAATCACTTTATGAAGCCATAACTCTTGGCCTGACAATAAAAACCATTTTTTTATAAATTCTCAATGTAGCCTAAGTTCATTAACCCGGCCTCAAATTGTATGTAATAGCATTGCCTATTGAATCTGAATACTGCACGTTTGCAAGTCTTTTTCATTTGAACTGTTTCCGTAAAGTATCTTATATGTTCCGTTTAAAGGACGTATGGTATTGGTCGCTGCATCAAACCATTCGAAAGAATCGTACGGAAGCTCTATCTGGACGTTCTGTGTCTTACCTTTAGCAATGCTAACCCGTTGGAAACCACGAAGAGTTTTTTGCGGACCTTCTTTGTCGTCAGGACGGCAGATGTACACTTGAACCACTTCTTCACCGTCTCTCTGCCCGACGTTACTTACCGGGATAGTAAGGATTGCTTTTTCGCCTTTGGTCAGCTTCGATTGGTTCAGGGTAGCTTTCCCATAAGAGAAACGGGTATAACTTAAACCGTAGCCGAATGGATAAAGAGGTGTTTTCGTCATGAAACGGTAGGTACGTCCTTTCATCGAATAATCTTCATAATCCGGTAATTGTTGCATGCTTTTATAGAAAGTGATAGGCAGACGTCCGGCAGGATTGTAATCTCCGAAAAGAACATCGGCAACGGCTGTTCCACCTGCCTGTCCGGGATACCATGCTTGCAGGATAGCATCGCAATTCTGCGTTTCAGGCACGATGGCCATTGCCGAACCGGAGAAGTTGACGAATACTGTTTTCTTTCCATTCTTCTTTAGAAGAGCAAGAACTTCGCGCTGGATGGCGGGCAATTCGATTTCTGTACGGTCGCCGCCTTTGAATCCGGGGTCGGATACCCGCATGGATTCTCCTTCCAATAGGGGGGAGATACCTCCGGCAAAAATAACTACATCTGCGCTTTGCAACTTGTTCAGGATTTCACGGGCATCCATTGGAGTTTGTTTTGCCAAGTCGAAGTTCAGTGCAGGGTTATCTTTAACCTGAATAAAACGCAACTCGATGTCGTAACTCTTTCCTGCTTCGTAGTTGAAAGAATACAGATTGGTATGATTCTTGATGTTGGTGGCTTCTGCTATTTGCTTGCCGTTGAGGAATAAAGTAACTCCTCCGTTAGTCATCACGCGGAAAGTGGCGGCACCGGAATCTGTTGGGCGGAAAGTGGAACGATAGATGGCGGTGAAGTTTTTCAATCCTACACCGGGAGCAAATACGGTAGAACCTTCTGCACTGAAATGGAAAGGAGTGGTCAGACGGTCGGTTGCGGCAATTTTGCCTTTATATTCGCGGTTATTCCAGTAGGTGGCGTTGAATCCGGCTTCTCCGTCGATGCTGCACTGATTGAATAGGCTGTGCAGGGTGGTGTCGTTTGTATATCCGCATACAGGTTCGTAGATGATTTGTGCGTCAGGTAGTTTGGCGCGTATTCCTTCCAGTAGAGTAACGGTATGTGAAGGGAAGCCGTTGTAGTTCCCCCATTGCATTACCGAGTCGTTGGCGTTGGGGCCGATGACTGCGACTTTCATCTGACGGTTTAATGGAAGGATGTTGTTATTGTTTTGGAGTAATACCAGACTTTCGTGTGCCATTTTCAGTGCCAGTTCTTTGTGTTTGGGACAGTCGATAACAGAAAATGGAATGTTACTCCAGGGATGAGTCGAATTCATTTCTCCCAGTTCAAAGCGGGCTTTCAGTAGTCTTTTGACTGATGTATTGATTTTCTCTTCCGAAATCAGGCCTTTTTTCACAGCATCGGTGATGCTTTTGAAGTTACCGCCACATTCGAGATCTGTTCCGCTTAAAACAGCGTCGGCAGAGGCATGGGCGGCATCGGGATGCGTTTCATGTTTCTTGCGTTGGAAAAAGTCTCCGATTGCTCCGCAGTCGGTGACTACGATTCCTTTGAATCCCCAGTCGTTGCGGAGAATTTGGGTTAACAGACGGTTGCTGCCGCAGCAGGGATCGCCTTCGAAACGGTTGTAAGCGCACATCACTTCTTTAACTCCTGCTTTTTGTACCAGTTCCTTGAAAGCAGGAAGGTAGGTTTCCCATAAGTCTCTGGGTGCAATGTTTTCTGCGTTGAAGCTGTGACGGTTCCATTCGGGACCCGAGTGTACGGCAAAGTGTTTGGCGCAGGCATGAAGTTTGTCATATTCGGCATCTTCCGGTCCTTGCAGACCTCTGACTGCCGCCATTCCCATACGTCCGCTTAAATAAGGGTCTTCGCCGTATGTTTCCTGTCCCCGTCCCCAGCGGGGGTCGCGGAAGATATTGACGTTGGGAGTCCACATGGTCAGTCCCTGATAACGTTTATATTGTCCTTTTTCATTGAATTGGCGGTTCTTGGCGCGTGCTTCGTCAGATACGGCATCAAAGACTTCGTATAATAGTTCGTCGTTGAAAGAAGCGGCCATACCTATGGCTTGTGGAAAGACAGTAGCCAGTCCGGCGCGGGCAACGCCATGAAGAGCTTCGTTCCACCATTCATACGGCTTAATGCCAAGCCGGGGAATAGCCGGTGAGTTGTTTTGCATCAACGCCACTTTTTCTTCTAATGTGAGGCGTTGAAGTAAATCGTCCGCCCGTTGTTCCGCAGTTAATTTCGTGTCCTGATAGGGATACTTGCTGGGTTGTTGTGCCTGTACATTTACCCCTTGAATTCCGATAAGACAGGCAATGATCCATTGCTTTTTCATTTTCTAGTTCTTTTGGTTTTTAGATTTGAGACTGCAATAGTACGTGCTTTTCATTATTTTTGTGGGGAATATCCGGTAGAAAAGGAGGATTTCTATATGTGGAGCTTTGTATTCCACAATCAGTTTGGCACTTAGATCTTTGTTGTAGAGCACAGTATCACAAC
>ENA-UEYD01000460-UEYD01000460.1-human-gut-metagenome-genome-assembly--contig:-NODE-460-length-39204-cov-20.477522_pt1 | contig 39204 bp, 33 predicted proteins | sample MGYA00242907_ERZ507875 | MGnify/ENA primary metagenome ERZ507875 (study PRJEB26167, sample SAMN06115506) | human gut metagenome | host: Homo sapiens | place: China:Shandong | collected 2015-08-07...
TGATCCGCGGCCCTTCGCCGCTCAACAGGCGTTTTCCGCAGTATTATGCCAAGGCGCTGCTGGAGGATTTCCTCACGCGCGCCGACCGGGCCGTGGAGGGCGGCGCGGTTTCGGCCGACCTGCGGTTCGGCCACGACGGCAACCTGATGACGTTCGTGTCGCTGCTGCAGTTCGAGGGGGGCGACGTCGTGGAGAGCGATCCCGAAAAGATCGCCCAAGCGTGGCCCTTGTACAGGATTACGCCGATGGCGGCCAATATCCAGCTGGTTTTCTACCGTAAGAAAGCTGCGGACGACGTGCTGGTGAAATTCCTCTACAACGAACGCGAGGTGCGGATTCCCGTCGCAAGCGATCTGGCGCCTTACTACCGCTGGAACGACGTGCGCGACTTCTACCGGAACGTGATGGAGAACCTGCCCGATCCGGCCGCGAAATAGCCTGCGCCGTTTCGGGGCGGGACGCTCCGGGACGATATGAAAAAAGCTCTTCCATTACTGGAAGAGCTTTTTGTTTGCGGTCGGGGCCGCTTATTTCGCAAAGCCTTTGCCGATGCCGAGGAAGTCCTCCGCCTTGAGGGCTGCGCCGCCGATCAGACCGCCGTCCACGTCCTCCTTTGCGAAGATTTCCGCCGCGTTCGAGGGCTTGCACGAACCGCCGTACAGGATCGCCGTCTCTTCGGCTGCTGCGCCGAACTTCTCGGCCAGCACCTTGCGGATGTAGGCGTGGATCTCCTGCGCCTGCTCGGCCGTTGCGGTCTTGCCCGTGCCGATGGCCCAAACGGGTTCGTATGCGATCACGAGCTCCTTGTACTGCTCGGCGGTGAGGTTGTAGACGACCTCTTCGATCTGCGCCTTCACCACGTCGAAGTGCTTGCCGGCTTCACGCTCTTCGAGGTTCTCGCCCACGCAGTAGATCGGCGTCAGGCCGTTTGCGTAAGCCTGCGCCATCTTCTTGTTGAGCGTCTCGGAAGTCTCGCCGTAGTACTGGCGGCGCTCCGAGTGGCCGAGGATCACGTACTTGCAGCCCAGCGCCGCGATCATCGAAGCGGCGATCTCGCCCGTGTAGGCGCCTTTGGCTTCGGCTGCGCAGTTCTGCGCGCCGAGTGCGACGTCCGAACCCTTGAGCGCTTCGGCAACCGTCGAGAGGTGCGTAAACGGAGGGCATACGATGAAATTAACGCACGAGCATACTTCGCCGCGGCCTGCGACGATGTTCTTGGCCAGTTCTACACCTTCGGCGGGAAGCGTGTTCATCTTCCAGTTGCCGGCAACAATTTTCTTTCTCATATTCGGTTTGTTTTTATAAGTAAAATAAATTTTCCAAGCGGAATTATTCCTCGCACCATTTTTTGACCTCTTCGATCGAGGGAGCCTTCAGGCCGAGTTTGTTTTTCTTGTTGAAGCCGCACAAGTCGTTGAAAAACTTGCCCGGAGCGAGCTTTTTCAGCGCTTCGACCGTGATGTAGCCCATTTTCTGGATCACGGGCACCCACTCTTCGGGAACGCCGATCTCGGTGTATTTCTCCACCGGATCGCTCACGGCTTTCTTTTCGGGGCGCATCTGCGGGAAGAACAGCACGTCCTGAATCGAAGCCTGATCGGTCATGAACATCGTCAGACGGTCGATGCCGATGCCCATGCCCGAACACGACGGCATGCCGTATTCCAGTGCGCGCACGAAGTCCATGTCGATGAACATCGCTTCGTCGTCGCCCTTTTCGCTCAGCTGGAGTTGCTCTTGGAAGCGCTCCAGCTGGTCGATCGGGTCGTTCAGCTCGGAGTAGGCGTTGCAAAGCTCCTTGCCGTTAACGAACAGCTCGAAACGCTCCGTCAGTTCGGGGTTCGAGCGGTGACGCTTGCACAGGGGCGACATTTCGATCGGGTAGTCCGTGACGAAGGTCGGCTGGACAAGCTCCTCCTCGCAGTACTGGCCGAAGATGGCGTCGATCAGCTTGCCCTTGCCCATCGTCGCGTCGGTCTCGACGTTCAGACGCTTGCAGGCTTCGCGCAGCTGCTCCTCGCTCTGGCCGGTGATGTCGTAGCCGGTCTTTTCGCGGATGGCGTCGGTCATCGACAAGCGGCGGAACGGCGCTTTGAACGAAATCTGCTTGCCGTCGAGCGTCAGCTCCGTCGTGCCGTTTACGGCCACGGCGACTTTTTCGAGCATCTGCTCGGTGAATTCCATCATCCAGAGGTAGTCCTTGTAGGCCACGTAAATCTCCATGACGGTGAATTCGGGGTTGTGCGTGCGGTCCATGCCTTCGTTGCGGAAGTTCTTGCCGAACTCGTAGACGCCGTCGAATCCGCCGACGATCAGTTTCTTGAGGTACAGCTCGCTGGCGATGCGCAGGTACTGGTCGATGTCGAGCGCATTGTGGTGCGTGATGAACGGACGCGCCGCGGCGCCGCCCGGAATAGGCTGGAGAATCGGGGTTTCGACCTCGACGTAGCCTTTCGAGTTGAAGAACTCGCGCATGGTCGAGATGATTTTGGCGCGCTTGACAAAGACCTCGCGTACCTGCGGATTGACCGCCAGATCGACGTAACGCTGGCGGTAGCGGACTTCGGGATCGGTGAAGGCGTCGAACGTCTGGCCGTCCTTCTCCTTGACCACGGGCAGCGGGCGGATCGACTTCGAGAGCACCGTGAACTTGCGGCAGTGCACCGACAGCTCGCCCGTATTGGTATGGAACGCGAAGCCTTCGACGCCGATGAAGTCGCCGATGTCGAGCAGTTTCTTGAACACCGTGTTATACAGCGTGGGATCGCCTTCGGGGCAGATGTCGTCGCGGCGGATGTAGACCTGAATGCGGCCCGTATGGTCCTGCAATTCGAAGAACGAAGCGCTGCCCATGATGCGGCGCGTCATGATGCGGCCTGCGATGCGGACGTCCCCGTAGTTGCCCTTGGTCTCGTCGAAGTTTTCGGCGATCTCCCGCGCCGTGGCCGTCACTTCGTAACGGGCGGCGGGGTAGGGGTCGATGCCCAGCTCGCGCAGGGCTGCGAGCGACTGTCTCCGGAGCTGTTCCTGTTCACTGAGTTCGATGCTCATATCGTATGTTTTTGAATGTTTTGACTATTAACCGTGCAAAGTTAATAAATTCTGCCGAAATACGAACCGGGCGCGGTATGGAATAAAAAGGAGCCGCATTTTTTGCGGCTCTCCGTATTGTTCGGGATGCGCCGTTCGGGCGAGTTGTCCGGGGCGGAAGCTATTGTCCGGGGGCATTGGGAAGCGTCGTCCGGGACCTGTCTTCCGGAGGGTTGTCTTCCGGGATGCGTCAGCCGGCGGCGGAATCCCGGCGGATCAGACGGCGGTAGGCCCGCAGTGCGGCGTATCCGAGCGCGGCGCCGACCAGCGTGCCCCATACGAGGTCCATCGGGAAGTGTTTGCCGAGGTAGATGCGCGAGTAGCAGATCACCACCGAGCAGACGACCATCAGCCCCGTGAACCAGCGGCGGCGGATCGCGCCGCAGGCGAGTACGGCCAGCGCGACGATGGTCGCGGCGTGCGCCGAGACGGTGCCGTACATGCCGCTGACGGCTTCGGGCGGGACGTGGACCGCCCAGTGGTGGGGGACTGCCTCGCGGCGCATGACGCGCAGCGAATCGGGCGTGATGTCCAGCCCTTCGAGCGAGGGGGTGAACATCGGGCGCGGGCGCGGTTCGAAATCAGGGAGCAGACCGCCCAGCACTCCGTTGCTCTTGAAGATGCCCGACACCATGTCCGCGAGTCCGATCGCCGCCAGCATCAGCGCCGTGAAGATCAGCATGCCGCGCCAGCCGCTGCGCCGCCATACCAGCCAGAGGATCAGGGCGTAGAGCGGGAGCCACATGGCGGTGCCCGAAACGGTGAGCATCACGCGGTCCATAGCGGTGCCGCCGTCGAAATTGAGGGCCGAGAAAAGGTCGTGGTCGAAGGTATACATGGGTCAATGGATTTGTCGTAAATGGTCGCAAGCCGTTTTGGGCGCATTGCCGGAAGTCTTTCCGGGGAGCGGGGCCGGACTTGCAAGCACGGCCGGCGGCCGTGGAAGGAACATACCGGGATGCAAGGCGGCCGTCATACGCGGTTTAAAACTGAAAGTAGATGAACGGTTGTATGTCGCTCGACTTGACCTGCATCACGCACCAGATCATCGCCGCCGCCATGACGATCTGCAGGACCAGCGGTGCGTGCGACACCAGCCGCTGCGCGAAGCGGTCCGCGCGTCCGGGCATCAGGTGGAGCAGGAAGCCTGCGGCGATCAGGGCGAAGGCGCCCGCATAGCCGGAGACGACCTGCGGGATCATCGCGGCGTTGAAGTTGTAGATAATCTGGTGAAGCATCAGCTCGACGGTCTGCATCGACTCGGCGCGGAACATCAGCCACCCCAGACAGACGAGGTTGAACGTGAAGAAGATGCCGGCCGCGCGGCTCCACCAGTGCATCTGGTCGCCCGTGGCCTTGGCGCCCGGCACGACCGCCATCCAGAACTTGTGCAGCGCCAGCGCCGCGCCGTGCAGCGCGCCCCAGAGGATGAAGCGGACGGCGGCGCCGTGCCACAGTCCGCCCAGCAGCATCGTGATGAGCAGGTTGCCGTAGGTGCGCAGTTTGCCTTTGCGGTTGCCGCCCAGCGAAATGTAGAGGTAGTCGCGCAGCCATGTGGAGAGCGAGATATGCCACCGCCGCCAGAATTCGGTGATGGTGGCCGACTTGTAGGGGGCGTCGAAGTTCTTGGGGAACCGGAATCCCAGCAGCAGGGCGATGCCGATGGCCATGTCCGAATAGCCTGAGAAGTCGCAGTAGATTTGCAGGGCGTAGCCGTAGATGCCCGCCAGACATTCGAAGCCCGAATAGAGCAGCGGCTCGTCGAAGATGCGGTCGACGAAGTTGAGCGAGATGTAGTCCGAAATGATCGCCTTCTTGAACAGACCCGTCAGGATCAGGAAGACGCCCGTGCCGAACATTTCGCGCGTCACGACGATGGGGTTCTGCCGGATTTGCGGGATGAAGTCCCTTGCGCGGACGATCGGCCCGGCCACCAGCTGCGGGAAGAACGAGAGGTAGAACAGGTAGTCGCACCAGTTGTCGAGCGGCTTGAGCTGACCGCGGTAAATGTCTATGGTATAGCTCATCGACTGGAAGACGAAGAACGAGATGCCGACGGGCAGGAAGATGTTCTGGAACTGCATGAATCCCTGCCCGAACATCTGGTTGGCGATGTCGATCAGGAAGTTGGTGTACTTGAAGTAGGCCAGCATGCCGAGGTTGACCGCCACGCTCAGCACCACGAGCCACCGCTTTGCCCGCGTCGAGCGGGCGGCATGGATGCCCTTGGCGATCCAGTAGTCGCTCGTCGCGGCGAAGATCAGCAGCAGGAAGTAGATGCCGCTCGACTTGTAGTAGAAGTAGAGCGAAAAGAGGATGACGTAGACGATCCGGGCTATCGGGGCGCGGCGGAACGTGCTGTAGACAAGCATGAACCCGGCGAACAGAAACAGGAACAGTCCGCTGCTGAAGATCAGCGGCGACGAGGCGTCGTACGTGAGCAGCGCCTGCAGCTTTTCCGGGATGCCGTCCAATGCGGGGAGTGTCATTTCAGCGGTGCGTTGAGGGTTTCCGGCGGAATGCCGGGGATCAGGTCGCGTTCGATCCGCCGGCGTCGCAGGCTGTCGAGCACGGCCTGCTCGGCCTGCCGGCGGATGCGTGCGGCTTCCGCTTCCGTGTAGGCCCGGTTCGCTCCGGCATTGAGGGCGTCGAAGAGCGACCACGCCACGCGCCGGCCGCCGGCGTAGTTGATGTGCGTGAAGTCCTTGCCGGCCCAGCCGTTGGCGACGAACTGCTCCATGCCGCCCAGCGAACGCATGGCGTCGCAGGTGGGCCAGAAGGCCGCTCCGGTGTTTTCGGCGGCGCCCCGCTGGTAGCCGAGCATGTGGGGAATGGCGTCCATCGGTTCGAAACCGGCGTCGGTCTTCACCGAACGGTCGCTGACGCCCAGCACCAGCACGGCGGCGGTCGGGAAGCACTGGCGGACGTAAGCCACCATCTTCTCGATCTGGCCTGCGTAGTTGGTGTAGTTGCTCACGCCCGTCTGCATGATGTTGAGTCCGTATTGCAGGATCACGAGGTCGTACCCCAGCAGGGCGTTCATCTGCGCATTGACCGACGGGTTGGTCCAGAACATCGCCTGCCCGTTGTTGCTGCGCACCGAGTAGTTGTCCACCACCACGCCGTCGGTTTCGAATACCGCGCCGTAGCCGATGAATCCCTCGTTGCCGGAGAGCACCTTGAACGAGAGCGAGCGGACGTGAGGAGCCGTGACGGCGATCTGGCGTATGTTCGGGGCGCCTTCGACCATGAATTCACGGCGCAGCGAGTCGTTGAGCGTCAGCTCCACGCGGCTTTCGCCGGGGCTGATGAAGAAGACCCGCGCCGCGGTGCAGCTGTCGAGCCGCTTGCGGTAGTCGGTATTTTCCCAGCGGGTCGAAGCGCCGGCCGCAGGCTGGCAGACCCAGCCCGAAACGTAGAAGTTCTCGCGCAGGTTCTGCGGCGCGGCCTTGCGCTGCATGATGTTGTAAGAGGTCCAGCCTTTCGACTGGGTTTTGATCGTGCGGCGGAACGCCGTCAGGGGCGAGGCCATCGGCGCGAAGCCTGCGCCTCCGCCGCCGTAAGCCTGCTGGAGCCTTTCGCGCAGGTCGGCCGTGAGGATGTCGCCTTCGATGAACGAGTCGCCCAGCACGGCGATGCGCACCGGACGCCGGGCGCAGAGCAGCGTGTCGTAGAAAGCCCGCAGACGGCTCGAATCGGGCGTGCCGAAATCCTCGATCTCCACCAGCGTCGGGTTCAGCCGGGCGCTGTCGGGAACGACCGGCATGCGCCGGACGCTGTCCGGGGCGAGCGTCCATTCGAAGGTGATCTGTACGGGGCGCGGTGCGGAATCGGCTTCGATCCGCTCCGCTTCGATCCGTTCGGCGACCTGCTCCATATCGACGTGGAAATCCTCCTCGTCGAAGAGCGCAGGCTCCTCGGCCGCGGCGACCGCGTCGTCGAACGCCACGAGGTCCGAGAGGATATTGGCCCGGCGGAGTTTTACGCCGCCCAGACTCTGAGGGGGGATGAAACTGACGGCCGTCAGCACTGCGATCAGCACCAGCGCCGCGATCCATCCCCGGTGGATGCAGTCTTTTTCGGGGGTGTTCATCCGGGAATCAGTCGCGCCGTCCGAGGATTACGAAGACCCAGTAGAGAACCGACGCGACGGCGCTCAGTGCGGCTACGAGATAGGTGCGTGCGGCCCAGCCCAGCGCCTCTTTCGCCTGAGCGAGCTGCGCTCCCTGCATCGTGCGGCTGACCTGCAGCCACTCCAGCGCGCGGGCCGAGGCGTTGTACTCCACGGGAAGCGTGACCAGCGAGAAGATCGCCGACATGGCGATCATGCCTACGCCGATCCAGCACAGCAGGGCGTTCTGTGTGGTGGTCATGAGCACCAGTCCGAGGATGATGACCCATGTGGCGGCCGTCGAGGAGAACTGCACGACGGGCACCAGCTGCGAGCGGAGCGTCAGCGGCGCGTAGCCTTGTGCGTGCTGCACGGCGTGCCCGCACTCGTGGGCGGCGACGGCGGCCGCGGCGACGCTGGTCGAAGAGTAGACGCTGTCGCTCAGGTTGACGGTCATCGTCTGCGGGTTGAAGTGGTCGGTCAGGTGTCCGCTGACATGCGTCACCTTGACGTTGTGGATGTGGTTGTCGCGCAGCATCTTTTCGGCCACCTCGGCGCCCGTCAGCCCGCCGGGGAACTGGACTTTGGAGTATTTGCGGAACACCGACTGCAGGCGCGCCTGCACGGCGTAACCGGCGATGCCGATCACGATGATCAGTATGTACATTCCGATCATGGCTGCGGAGTAGTGGATTCCCTGAGAACCCGAATCCGCGTAATATCCCGACTGAAGCAGGGTCAAAAGCATGTGTGTCATAGTCTAACGGTTTTTTCTGTATGTGTAGTAAGCGCCCGCCTGCTGGGAGGGCATCAGTACCATTTCATTAACGTTCATATGGGCCGGTAATTGTGCGGCCCATGCGATCGCTTCGGCGATGTCGTCGCCCGTAAGCGGGGTGACGCCGTCGTAAACCCGGTCGGCGCGCTCCTTGTCGCCGTGGAAGCGCACCTCGGAAAATTCGGTCTCGACCATGCCGGGGCGGATCTCCGTCACCTTGATTCCGCTTGACAGCAGGTCGGCGCGCATGGACTGCGAAATGGCGTGCACGGCGTGTTTTGAGGCGCAGTAGACCGCGCCGTTTTCGTAGGCTTCGGTGCCGGCGATCGAGCCGATGTTGAACACGTGGCCGCCGCCCGCGGCGACCATTTTGGGCGTGACGACCCGCGTGACGTAGAGCAGTCCCTTGACGTTGGTGTCGATCATGGCGTCCCAGTCGGCCGTGTCGCCTTGGTCGATGTGTTCCAGCCCGGCCGCCAGTCCGGCGTTGTTGATGAGCAGGTCCACCCGTTCGAGGGGGCTCAGGAATTTTCGGACCTCCGCTTCGCTGCGCACGTCGAAGACGAGCGCGGTGCAGCGGCCGCCCGCCGCTTCGATTTCGCGGCGGAGCGTTTCGAGCCGTTCGGCGCGGCGTCCCGTCGCCGTTATGTCGTATCCTTCGGCCGCGAGCCGGAGCGCCGTGGCGCGTCCGATGCCCGATGTGGCTCCCGTGATCAGTGCCTGTTTTTTCATAAAGTGGGTTTATGATGGGCAAAAATACGAAATTATTGTGTTACTTTGCATAAATTTTCCAGCAAATTAAGCAGCCGTGAATCTCGCCTTTTTCATCGCCCGCCGGACGGCGCAGCGCACCCCGGAGAACAAACCCGGTGTGATGGAGCGTATCGCCGTGATTTCCGTGGCGTTGAGCGTCGCGGTGATGCTGCTGGCGATGGCCGTGATCATGGGCTTCAAGCAGGAGGTGTCCCGCAAGGTGGCCGCCTTTTCGGGCCATGCCGTGGTGAACGGCGTGCGGGGCGTGGGGACGCTCGATTCGGCCCCCGTGCGCCGCAGTGCCCGCGCCGAGGAGCTGATCCGCACCACCGAAGGATTCGTGTCGCTGGCCCCCTATGCCGTCAAGGGCGGTATCGTACGCACGGCGGATGCCGTGCAGGGGGTGATGCTCAAGGGCGTGGACGGGGATTACGACTGGTCGTCGTTCGGTCAGTGGCTGGTGGAGGGCGAGCTGCCCCGTGTGGGCGATTCGGTGCGTACGAAAGATATACTGCTGTCGCGCGGCATGGCCGAAAAACTGATGCTCGGCGTGGGCGACAAGGTCGAAATGCTCTTCGTCGAGACCGGAGACAGGCCCCGGCGCGACCGTTTCAAGGTGGCGGGAATCTACTCGTCGGGAATGGACGAAATGGACGACGCGGTGATCATGACCGACCTGCGCAACGTGCAGCGGCTGGCGGACTGGTCGGACGGCGAGATATCGGGCTACGAGATTTTCACCTCGGACTTGGCCGGAGCCGACGATTTCGCCCGCAGGCTCGGACGGACCCTGCTCTACGACGATGCCGACGATACGGCGAACCTCGCCGTGAGTAGCGTGACGGAGCTTTATCCCAATATTTTCGACTGGCTGAAGGCCCATGACGTGAATGCCGCGGTGATTATCGGCATCATGCTCGTGGTGGCGTTTTTCAACATGACTTCGGCGCTGCTGATCCTCGTGCTGGAACGTACGCGGATGATCGGCCTGCTGAAGGCGTTCGGCATGCGCAACGCTACGCTGCGGGAGGTGTTTCTCTGGCGGGCGGCGTTCGTCACGCTGCGCGGACTGGCATGGGGCAACGCCGCGGGGCTGGCCGTGTGTCTCGTGCAGAAATATTTCCATGTCGTGAAACTCAGCTCCGAGGGCTACCTGCTCTCCGAAGTGCCCGTCGCGCTGGGGTGGGGCTGGTGGCTGGCGCTCAACGCCGGCGTCGTGGCGGCGATCGTCGCGCTGCTCGTGGTGCCGGCCTGCATAGTATCTACCGTAAAACCCGACGAATCGATCCGATACGAATGAAACCGTACAATACCGAACAGACCAAGAAAGAGGAGGTCCGCGAGATGTTCGACAACATCGCGCCGAAGTACGACCTGCTGAACCATACGCTCTCGATGAGCATCGACCGCATCTGGCGCCGCCGTGTGGTGCGCATCGTGCGCCGCAGCCGTCCGCACCGGATACTCGACGTGGCGACCGGCACGGGCGATCTGGCGATCGAGATGGCGCGCCGCATCCGCGGCGTGCAGGTGCTGGGCGTGGATCTTTCGGAGGGGATGCTCGACGTGGCGCGCCGCAAGGTGACGGCGCGGGGGCTCGACGGGCGCGTCGTGCTCGACGCGGGGGACGCCGAACACCTGCATGTGGCCGACGCATCGGTGGATGTGGCGACGGTGGCTTTCGGCGTGCGCAACTTCGGGGATCTGGATGCGGGGCTGCGCGAAATGGCCCGCACGATAAAGCCGGGCGGCAAGGTCGTTGTACTGGAGTTCTCGCGGCCCCGCAACCGGCTGTTCAGGGCGTTGTACGAATTCTATACCTATAAGATACTGCCCCGCATCGGCGGCATGGTGTCGAAGGACAAGCGGGCTTACGAATACCTCCCGGCGTCGGTCGGGGAGTTTCCGGCGCCGAAGGAGTTCATGGCGATGATGGAACGCGCGGGGTTCAGGGAGTGCCGCGCCCGGAGCCAGAGTTTCGGGATCGCGCAGATTTACACCGGACAAAAGTGACGATGAACGCAAAACGCATACGACCGGGCAGTGCGCCCTCGGATAACCGCTTCTGCCGCCGGATTCGCTCTTCGGAAGTGGTTGCGTCGGCGGGTCAGGCCCGTTCCTGTTCCGCTGCGGCGGGCGGGGGCGCGTCGGGGAGTCCGCTTTGTCGCCCGTCCGGGGCTGCGGGTGGCGTTTCGGGCTGCGGCGGCCGGACTTTGGGGCGCATGCTGTTCTGCATACTGCTGCTGTGGGTCGTATTGCCGTTGGGCTCCTGCCGCCGGATGGCCGAGAAGGCGCAGCGAAACATCCGGCTCGAAGCGGTCGAGAAGGCCCGGCGGCAGGGGTTGTCGGGGGCCGAGATCGTATTGCGCATAAAGAACGGCACGGGGCACAAGTTGAAACTGGAGAAGGCGTCGCTCACCGTTTACTATGCGGGAGGAGTCGTGACGAAGGTCGCTCTGCGCGAGCCGGCCGAGGCGCCCCGTCGTGCGACGGCGAGCGTCACGACGCTGTGGCGGATCCGGACTTCCGACCCGATGGCGCTCCATGTGATGACCAAGAAGATCCGGGAGGACGATATTTCGAAGATCGGCATTTCGTTCGCCGTCGAGGGGCGCGGCGGTCCCGCGCGCGTAAAAATTTCGCGGGAGATGATGCCGTTGTCGGAATTTTTGAATATCTTTGGGCTGTCGTTGAACGACGTGAAAAACTATCTGGAAGAGTAATGCGCAGATCGCTGACCATCCTGCTGATTCTTTTTGCCGCCGCGGCCTACACGCCCCTGCGCGCGCAGTCGTTGGATGCGTTCAAGGAACGGCTGGCCGCTCCCGTGGCGTCGGACGCCGCATTCGGCACGGCAAAGGTCGCCGTCACGGAGTGCGGGGATGCGGCGCGGGCCGTGAATGAAGCTTCGCGGGCGGGCGCCCGCCTGCGTTTCCCCGGTTACCGGGTCTGCATCTTCTTCGACAACGGTCAGGACGCCCGTGCCGGGGCCATCGCCGCCAAGCAGCTTTTCGAAGAGAACTATCCGGGAATCAAGGTTTACATGGTCTATGAGAATCCCTACTTCAAGGTCGCGGTCGGGGACTGCCTCACCACGGAAGAGGCCATCATTCTCAAGGGCAGGGTGTCGTCTGCTTTCCCCAAGGCTTTCGTCAAGAACGAAACCCTCTCCATTGCCGACCTTTTGAACTGAAAAACTTCCCTTTTCGAAAATTTTTTAGTTTTTTATTTGCATTTATCCTGCTAATATCTAACTTTGCGGCGTTACAGAAAAACTAATAATTAAACATTTGACGTTATGAAAAAGATTTTCTCTTTTGTCGTCGTTATGGCTGCCGTCGCAATGGTAAGCTGCTGCGGTAATTCGAACAAAAAGGCTGCCGAAGGCGAAGCTGCCGCCGCTGCCGCTACGACCGAAGCCGCTGCCTGCACGGAGTGCACCGAGAAGTGCGACTCGACGGAGGCTTGCTGCGCCGAGAAGTGCGATTCGACCAAAGACTGCGCCGAGAAAGCCGAGGGCGAGTGCTGCAACAAATAGTTCTTGTCAGGCATGAGAGTGAAGGAGATTCGAAAGAATCCCCTTTTTTTGTGTCCGTATTTCCGGTCGCGGGGGCGGTGCGGAGTTCTCCGGCGCGGAATGTGCGGCGTATCGCTAAAAAAATATATCTTTGCGAAAACTCTTTTACGATGAAAGTACTGCTGATAAACGGAAGCCCCCATCGCGAGGGAAACACTTTTATAGCCCTTTCCGAGGTCGCGCGGACCTTGGAGTCGGAGGGCGTGCAGGCCGAGATCGTCCATATCGGGACCAAGGCCGTGCAGGGATGTATCGCCTGCGGAAAATGCGCCGAGCTGGGGCATTGCGTCTTTTCGGACGCGCTCTATACGACGGTGCGGGAGAAACTCGCCGATGCCGACGGAATCGTCGTCGGTTCGCCGGTCTACTATGCCGGTCCCAACGGGTCGCTCTGCGCCCTGCTCGACCGTGTGTTCTATTCCTGCGGGAAATATCTCGCCTACAAGCCCGGCGCAGCGGTCGCCGTATGCCGCCGGGGCGGGGCGAGCGCGACGTTCGACCGGCTGAACAAATACTTTACGATTATGAACATGCCGGTCGTTCCGTCGCAGTATTGGAACAGCGTCCACGGACGTCTGCCGGGCGAAGCCCGCGAGGACGCCGAGGGGCTGCAGACGATGCGCGTATTGGCCCGCAACATGGCCCGCCTGCTGAAGGCGGGCGTCGGTCCGGCGCTGGCGCCCGAAGCCGAGGAGCGGCAGTGGACGCATTTTATCCGGTAGCGGAGCGCGGCCGGACGCGGTGCGCCGGATTGAGTGCGTCGCGGATATGTACGAAGGGAGCTTGGCTCCCTTTTTTTGTCGCACGGACTTCGTCCGGGGTGCTTCCGCGCTATTGTCCACGCATACAGCGGGGTGCGGAAAAGCCCGAAAAAATATCGGCCGGAGGGGGGCGGTTTTATGGAAAAAAACGATAACTTGCCGCCATGAAAGAGACCGTGCTCGAAAAACTCAAGGTGCTGGCCGAATCGGCCAAATACGACGTCTCGTGCGCGTCGAGCGGCGTTACGCGCCGGCATCGCGCGGGCGGTGTCGGCAGCACGGCGGGGTGGGGCATATGTCACTCTTTCACGGCCGACGGCCGCTGCGTCTCGCTGCTGAAAATCATGCTCACCAACGTCTGCATTTACGACTGCGCCTACTGCATCAACCGGCGCAGCAACGACATTCGGCGGGCGGCTTTCACGCCGGACGAGCTGACCGAGCTGACCATCGAGTTCTACCGGCGCAACTACATCGAAGGACTGTTTCTCTCGTCGGGCGTCGTCCGCAACCCCGACTATACCATGGAAAGGATGGTCCGCGTGGCGCGCGACCTGCGGACGGTGCACCGTTTCAACGGCTACATCCACCTGAAAAGTATTCCCGGCGCCAGTCCCGAACTGGTGGCCGAGGCGGGGCGTTACGCCGACCGCATGAGCGTCAATATCGAAATCCCGACCGAACGCAACCTGTTGCTGCTGGCTCCCGACAAGAACTATGAAAGCATCTACCGCCCGATGAGTTACATCCAGCAGGGGGTGCTGCAGAGCGCCGAGGAGCGCGGCCGTTTCCGCCATGCGCCCCGTTTCGCCCCTGCGGGGCAGAGCACGCAGATGATCGTCGGGGCCACCGACGAGAGCGACTGCGACATTCTGCTGCTTTCGTCGTCGCTCTACGACCGTCCCACGATGAAGCGCGTCTACTATTCGGGGTTTATTCCGGTGAATCCCTACGACAAGCGGCTGCCTGCGCTGGACAAAGCTCCGCTCGTGCGCGAAAACCGGCTTTATCAGGCCGATTGGCTGATGCGGTTCTACGGATTCCGGGCCGAGGAGATCGCCGACGAGCAGACGCCCCGGCTTGATCTGGAGATCGACCCCAAACTGGCGTGGGCGCTGCGGCATCCCGAATTTTTCCCGGTCGATGTGAACCGCGCGGACTACGAGGCGCTGCTGCGCGTGCCGGGCGTCGGGGTCAAGTCGGCGCGGCTGATCGTCAGCTCGCGGCGTTACCGCACGCTGACCATGCAGTCGCTGCGGCAGATCGGCGTGGTGATGAAGAAGGCGCAGTATTTCGTCCGCTGCCGCGAGCTGACCACGGGGCAGGGGGTGAACGAACTGCGGCCGGAGCAGGTGCGCCGTCTGCTGACTGCGCCTAAGCGGCAGAAACCGGATAAAAACGAGGGGCAGCTGACCCTTTTCTGAATGCGATGTTGGTTTTTCGTTATGATAAATCTTTCGACGGGCTGCTCTCGGCGCTGTTCGACGCCTATGCGATGCGGGCGTTCCCGGAGCAGCTGATCGGTCCCGGAGAGCCGGAACCGCTTTTTACGGAGCGCGTGCACGAGGTCGCGACCGATCCGGCGCACGCCGCCCGTGTCTGGCGCGGACTGGAACGCAGGCTTGTCGTCCGGGCGCGTTCGATGCTCGTCTACGCATGGCACGGGGAGCAGGAGCGGAGCGATCTGCTGATGCTGCGCTGCATGCGCCGGGTTTTCGACGAGGGCGGAGGCGTGCTGGCCGATCAGGCCGATCCCGACATGAAGGCGCTGCACCGGCTGGCGCTCAAAGTTTCGCACGAGTGCGAGCGGCTCAGGCAGTTCGTCCGGCTTCAGAAGGCCGCCGACGGCACCTATTTTGCAGCCGCCACTCCCGAACACGACGCCCTGCCGCTGTCGCTGGATTACTTTACGGACCGTTTCGCCGACCAGCGGTGGCTTATCTACGACCGGCGGCGCGATTACGGATATTATTACGACGGGCGGACGGCGCGCCGGGTGACGCTCGAAGACGACCGCGGCATGATCGCCGACAAGCTCGCCGACCGTTGGCTGGCCGAGGACGAACGGCAGTTTCAGCTGCTCTGGAAGAATTATTTCCGGGCGCTGGCGATTCCCCAGCGGATCAACGAGCGTCAGCAGCGGCGCATGATGCCCCGCCGTTACTGGAAGCATCTGACCGAAATGGAGTGAACGGGAGGTGTTGGCGCCGGAAATGAAAAAGTCCGCAGAAATAATCTGCGGACTTCGGTTTTGCGGGGCTTGCGTGTTTCACGCCTCTGGCGGAGAGGAGGGGATTCGAACCCCTGAAACCCTTTAGGGGTTTACTCGCTTTCCAGGCGGGCCAGTTCAACCACTCCTGCACCTCTCCTTGCGGTTCGCAAAGGTAATAATTATTTTCAGAATTTACCAATGATCGGCGATTTTCCGCTGCCGAAAAGATAAATTCGGCCCCTCCGGCGGCCCGGCCGTTTTGCCGGGCACCGATCCGCAGCCGTTTTCGGAGGGGAATCCTCCCCGTCGCCGATTTAGAACGGATAGCCGATGGCCAAATGGAAACCGAGTCCGTCCTTGAAGCTGGAGATGTTGTAATAGCCCGTTTTGTCCGGATTCGGATAGGGCGTGTGCAGGCCGATTCCGAGATCGGCGCGGATGACCAGATAGCTGATGTCGTAACGCAGTCCGAAGCCCGTTCCCAGAGCGATTTCGTTGAGCAGCCCTTTCCATTTGAGTTCGGCGCCGGGACGCTTGGGGTCCTTTTTCAACAGCCAGATGTTGCCCGCGTCGAGGAAAACAGCCCCGTTCAGCCGTCCCATGATGCCGAAGCGGTATTCGACGTTGGCCTCCAGCTTGAAGTCGCCGGTCTGGTCCAGATAGCCGTTGCGGTCGTCTGCGGGCGGGCGGTAGCTGCCCGGACCCAGCGACCGGATCGTGAAGGCCCGGATGCTGTTGGCTCCGCCGATATAGAACTGTTCGCTGTAGGGCATCACTTCGGAGTTGCCGTAGGCGTATCCCACTCCGACGAGAAAACGGGTGGCCAGCCAGTTGTTGCGGCGTCCGATGCGGTGGTAGAACTTCACTTCGCTCACCTCCTTGACGAACTGCGAGAAGCGGTTGCCGAACAAATGCTGCGGCTGTTTGCTGCCGAACAGGCTCAGGACGCCCGAAAGGATGTTTCCGGCCGAGGTGACGCTGTTCTGCCAGTAGAAACGGCGGTTGCCGGTGCGGCCGTAGGTTTTGTCGAAGGTGTAGGTGTAGTTGATCGACGGAACGAACTGGTTGCGGAAACTCATGGCGATCGCCGGATTCTCGTCCATCGTCTTGTCGAAAGCTTCGGTCGTGTGCAGCAGTTTGTTGTAGGTCAGCTTGAATACGGTCAGCGAATGGCGGCTGTAGGGCGAAGTCTGGAAATTGTAGCCCGCCGAGCCGCTGAAGGCGATCAGCCGGAAGAAGCTGGGGCGGTTCATCAGGTCCACGCCCAGCTGGAACGTCGTGCTGCCGGGGTATCTCAGCCTGCGCGTTGCGAACGACGGCAGCAGCAGCCGCGGAATGTTGAGGTTGGCGTTCAGCCCCAGTTCGTAGGAGTTGAGCCGCGACGAACGGCCCCCGGAGTTCTTGTTGCCCGTCTGCCATTCGTACGAGCCGTTCAGCTTCACGGCGAGCACCTCGCCGCCCCGGAAGAGGTTGTTGTTGCTGACCTTGAAGGTGATACCCGGACCGATGAAGCTGTTCGACTTGGAGGTTACGTCGGTCTCCAGCGCCGCTTCCAGCGGATAGTCGAACTGGGCGTCGATGACCACGTCCAGCGTGTCGGCGCCCCGCAGCGAGTCGAGCGGCGTGACGCCCAGATTGACCGAGCGGAAAATGCCCAGTTTGTTGAGGGCGGTCTGCGTGCGGTTCTGAGCGTCCACGGTGAAGAGCTGGCCGGGTTCGAGCGAGAGCGTCCGGGAGAGTATCTTCGGGCGTATTTTCATCGGCCTTTGGGCGATGACCCGCACGTCCCGCAGGCGGAACGTATCGGCCGGACCGGGTTTGATGTTGGTGAGGCGGACCGTGATGTCGCCCACGCGGTAGGGTTTGAGGGCCACCTCCGGGACGTTCGGTTTGAGGTTCAGCCGCAGGTCGACCCGTCGCCGTTCGACGGTCGTGTCGGCGAGGTATTCCATGTATTCGGGCCGGAAATAATAATAGCCCCTGTTGCGCAGCAGCTGTGATATGCGCTTGCGTTCGAGCGTCAGCGAGTCCATGTTGTACTGCGCCCCGACCCGCAGCAGGGAGGTCGCCCGCATGCTGTCGATCAGGGGCTGCAGGCCGCCCCCGGCCTGCGGGTAGGAGATGTTCGAGTAGTACCACGGCGGCGCGATGCGGAGCGTATAATAGACCTTGGCCTTTCTGCCGTGCTTGCGGTAGAGCAGGGAGTCTTCGGCTTGGGAGCCGAAATAACCGTAGTTTTCGAGCACCTGCTCGGCGACTTTGGTCCGCAGTCCGGGCTGTACCTTGGAGATCAGCACGGGCTGTTTGGCCAGCCGTTTGTAGAGCCAGTATTTGAATCCCTTCTCCTTCGGCGTGTAGAGGTAGTTGTAGGCCCAAAGGCCGATCGGCAGCGGCGTGCGGAGATAGGGGCTGTAAAGCGGGTTGTTCGGGGCCACGGAGAGCGGCTCCTTCACGGCCGATTCGGCCGCTGCGGAGAGCACGACGCCCGAATCGGGTTCGATCCGGATCTTCCTGACTCCCGTGTATAGGACTTCGTCCGTTCCCAGACGCCGGGTCGTGGAACAGGCCGCCGCGAGCAGTGCGGCGCAGAGGAGTATGCAGCTATTTCTGACGCGCATCGGACTCGTTTCGTTTTTGTTTTTCCTTTTCCGCTTTGGGACGCATCGGTTTGAACAGGTCGCCCAGCCGGAGCAGTTTCTTCCGGATGACGAAGCCCACGCCCGTCTCGGTGATCTCGCCTTCGAGGATGCTTTCGTAGCCGGTGTGGCGGAAGACCTTCAGATACATGTTGTCGCGTTTGGTCAGCATGTATTCGAGCGAAATGTCGTCGATCAGGTTCTCCTTCAGGTTCTGCGACGGGGCGGCGTCGGTGCTGAACTTGCCCCCGATGACGGCGCGCACGCGGTTGCTGAAGAGACTTTTGGACAGCCGGTACGAATAATCGGTCCGCTGGCCGTTCGGGTCGTCCTCGCCGTAGGAGTCGATGCCGAAGCTGAGGTCCACGCCCTTCAGGTTGTTCTGCGCCCACTGGTTCAGCTCTTTCTGTATGAACGAGTTGAGCGGGTTCTCGGTGCTGACCTTGGCGGTCGTTCCCGGACCGGTGTAGGTGTTGTAGATGAGCAGGTTCATCGCCTGATTGGCCCGCTGTTCGGCCGTCAGCGAATTGAGCTGGTTCTGCATCGTGAGGTCTTCGGGGGCGGACAGCCCGAAGCTGACTTCGAGGTCGTTCAGCGTATTGCGGATATTGATGGAGATGTTGAAATTCACCGAGCGCGAATCCTGCCCGTCCGCGGAGACGCTGGCCCGGACGGTTTCGACCGCCGTAATGTTGAAGGCCGGGTCGGCGACGTTTCCGACCCAATCTACATAGCTGTCCGGCGTGATCTTGAATATCTTCTGGGAGATCACGGGCGGATTGTAGCGCACCGTCCCGCCCGAAAGGACGTATTTGCCCGACAGGCTGACGTCTCCCAGCGGATTCATCGTGAAGGTCAGGTTGCCGCCGCCCTGCAGGTCTATCCGGTTGCTGCCGTCGGCGGAGAGGTCCACGGCGGCTTGGACGTCGTCGTTGATGTCGACGTTCAGGAGGATGTCCATGCCGCCGATCCGCACCGTCGGGGTGGCCTCGGCGAAGCTTTGGTTGTCCATGTCGCGGAACGAAACGAAGGTCACGATGTTCTGCGGACGCTCCTTCACGTCCATCGGCGAGTCCTGCATGACATAGTTGATGTCGGTGTTTTTGAGCAGTGCGACGCTGCCGCGGACGACGAGTTCGTCCAGAGGGCCTTTGGCCGTCGCGTCCAGATCGAGATAGGCTTTCCCGTAGACGTCCGTTCCCTCCTTCCGGGCCACGTTCACGAACTGGAAATCCGACGCCCGCAGTGCGATGTCGGCCGTTATGCGGCCGAAGTCGGTCAGATCGACGTACCCTCCGATCGTCAGCGGGCTTTTGTTGGGGGCGGTGACCGCAAAGTCGTCGAACAGGACCCGGCTGTCGTCGATGCGGATCGTGTCGGAAGAGAGACGGAACGAAGTGCCGATCATCGGCACGCGGACCTCCGTCTGTGCGAACTGCAGACCGCCGTTCAACTGCAGCCGTTGCGGCGTTCCGCCCGCGTGGAGCTTCCCGGAGAGGATGCCGGAGAGACGGAGCATGTCGGCGGGCAGAAAGACGTCGGCCCGCTGCAGGGGGAATCCGGGGATCGACGCCGTGAGGTCGAGCGGGCTTTCCCGCTCTTTGCGGTAGTCGCCCCGCGCGGTCAGGACGTCGGCGCCGTCCAGCGTGAGCCGCACGTCGGCCTGCTGTTCCCGCCCTTGTGCATAGCGTACGCCCAGCCCGACGTCACCGAAGCGCTGCTTGTCGTACGAGAGTCCGGCGACTGAAACGTCGCCCCGGACAGCCAGCGAGTCGGCGCCCGTGTTCAGGGTCACGGCGGCGCCCAGCACGCCGCCGACGGGCGGGGCGGAGGGGAGCATCGCCAGCGCTCCGCCGATGTTCAGCCCTGCGATGTCGAGCCGGATGCCGCGGAGCGAGTCGGTTTCCGGAACGGTATGGATCGCAAACCGCTGGTCGCCGTGAGTCATGTCGAGGTCGGCGCTCAGGTTTCCGTCGAACCGGTAGACGAGGTAATTGCCGGGATTCACTGTCCACGGCTCGGAGCCGAATACCGGGGCGAGGGGCGTTACGGACGCACGGATCAGGCTGTCGTTCCACGCTGCGTCCACCCCGAAGCGGAATCCTTCCCGGCCTGCGCGGTTCTTTTGGTAGAAATTCACCGCTCCCGTGTTCCGTACGACGTGGCCGTACACTCCCGCGAGGGCTATGTTGTCCAGATTTCCGGGGGCGTTCGCCACGCGGAGGGCATATTCCAGCCGGCTCCCGTTCTGCACCGCGGACGCCGTCAGGGTGTCGAGAACGATGCTGCCGTAAGCCAGTTTTTCCACGCGCATCCGGAGCGATACGGGCAGGGAGTCGCAGTTCGTGCCGGCGATGTCGAGGGAGCTGAAAGCGATTCTTTTGGTTCTCAGGAAACTGCTGAGGATGTTGTCGCGTCCTGCCGAGACCCGCAGTCCGAAATCGGGCAGGACCGTTTTGAGCGAATCCATATCGACGTGTTGCGAGCGGATCTGCTGCGCCAGCACCCCGGCGCTCCGGGACGCGGCGGCGGTCAGCGAATCGAGCGGTTCGGGGGCGGCGAACGAGAGCGTCAGATCGCCGGAGGTCAGTCCGGCGCGGGTGGCTGTGGTGTCGGTGCCGAACGTGACGTTTGTCCGGCGGATGCGGTCCGTGCGGTTTTTGCTGCGGATTACGATGCTGTCCAGCGTGAGACGTGCGGCCATGCCGCCGGCATCCGAAGCGGAAGCGTCGGCGTCGAGCGCAAACGATCCGCCGATCTGCTCCGGGGTGATTCCCATGTCGGCCAGATCGAAGTCGAAGACATTGCCCGACACGCCGATCCGCTGTTCCCGCTCCGTCAGCGTTCCCGAAACGGACAGCAGCAGACGGAGCGCTTCGTCGCGGTCGGAAAGACGGCCGGAGAGGTGCTGGTTTTCGAGGTCCGCATCCAGCTCTATTCCGCCGAAATCGTGGCTCCGGTACTCCGCGCGGCCGATCCGCATCCGGACGCTTCCCCGTGTCTGCGGCAGCAACGGATCGAATCCGGCGCCCCCGGCCGTCAGCGTGAAATCCAGTGCGCCCAGCGAGTCGGCCGGAAGGAACCGGTTCAGCGGAAGGCTGTCGCATCGGACTTCCGCATCGTATATCTGTTTTTCCGGGTCGATCCGGCCGTTCAGCGTCAGCTGGCCGCCGTCGGCGTTCAGCGTCGAGGCGAGCGAGTAAAGTCCCCGGTCCGCGTCCGCCGCTCCGCGGAGCGTGATCCGTTCGGGAATCGTCACGCGCCGCCGCAGGGCCGTGTCGGGCAGCAGCTCCAGCAGAAAAGCCATGTCGCGGAACTCCCCTTCGAAACGGGCCGCGGCTTCCAGCCGCTCCGGGGCGAGCAGGTTTTTCGCGGTGCCGTTCACCGCAAGGTCGATATGTCCGGGCGACGAGATGTCCAGCCCCGCCTTTTTGATGTCGCCCAGCGTTCCCGCCGCCGAAAGCTTGATCCGGACGATCCGGTCGTCCAGCGCGGCGGGAATCAATTGCGGATAGAGCAGTTTTATCTCCTCCGTATTCAGGCTCGCCGAGAGGTCGGCGGTCAGCGGGGTGTCGGGCGCCATTCGCATGATTCCGGCTCCGGCGTGCGCCTCGGCCCGGACGCCGGAAAGCGGCGTTGCAAGCTCGAACCCGGAGAGCGAAATGCCGGTGGAGTCCATTGCGAACGCTCCGGCGGCATTCCGTACGGCCAACCCGCTGCGCTCGGTAAACGCCAGCCGGCGGATCCGAAGGGCGATGTCGGCGCCCCGGTTGTAGATCGAATCGACCGACAGGTCGAGCGGCGAGAGGACGATGAACGCCGGATCGAATCCCGCCGCGGGGCGGTGGTGCAGCGTTCCGTATTCGAGGCTGTTGTCGTTCAGCGTGACGCTGCCGATCCGGACGGTCCACGGCAGGGCGGGAGCTTCGCCGTCGTCGGCCGCTGCGTCGTGGGGTGATGATGCGTTATCGGCGGCCGCTGTTTTATCGGGGTGCGCCGCTTTGCCCTGAGTCGCTGTCTTGTCCGGAGCCTTTTCTCCGGCGTCCGCCGGGGCTGTCAGGTAGGCGTATCCGCCCCGGTTCAGCAGGATGCTTTTCACGGATACCTGCCGGCTGTCCAGCAGAACCCGGCAGCTATCCACCTCCCCGTCCGGCAGCCGGACGGAGAGGTCGGTTACCGCGGGGGCGGTCCGCATCCCGAAGACGAGGTTTGCGACCGTCAGTTTCCCGACGTCGATCTGCCACGGCAGGGCCGCGGCGCTGTCCGCCTTTTCGGCGGGAGCGCTCTCCGCCGTATTCAGAAATACATCCCCGTCCGTCAGCGCGATGCGGGAAATGCCGACCGTTTTGGCCGGCAGGCCGACCCGGCAGTCATTCACGGCGAACTGTCCGGCGGCGACCTTCAGGTCCATGCCTGCCGTGGAATCTCCGTAATGCGCCGCGAGTTTTGCCAGTTCGAGACTCCGCACGGCGACCTCTTTGCGGAGCAGGGGCCACACGGCGACCTCCAGCGAAAGGTGTCCGCAGGAGAGGAGCGTGTCGCCCTTGTCGGTCAGCAGCGTATTGTCCACGGACAGCCGCAGCGGGAAGGAGAGCCGCAGACGCTCCACCGACAGGTCCATTCCGAGCGTCCGGGATGCGTAGCCGACCGCTTTGCTCCGGACGAAATCCTGAACGGCCGGGATGTAGAGCAGGGCGGGGACCAGTATCAGGACGAGGAGGATGACGAGCAGCGTCCGGAACGTATATTTCAGTATCTTTTTCAGCATTTGCAGAGTGACTGATTCCGTGTTTGTCAGGCGGCGACGCGTCTGCGTGCGATTGTCCGCCCGGTGCGCGGGGCCTGCGAAATTTCGCGCAAATTACTAAAAACCCGATGATCGGGCAAGGGCTCCGCTCCCCATAAACGGTCTCTTTTTAAACAATTATCGTCTTTTCCCTTCCCGTGTTGCCGCCGGTCGTGCGAAAAGTCGTTTAAACGTTCCGGGCGGATTCCCCGAAATCGAACCGCAGCTGCACGCACTCGGTGCAGGCTTCGGGCGAATTGCCGACCGTAAGGCCGATCAGGCGGATCTTCCGTCCGCGGAAATCGACCGCCGCCAGCAGCTCCTCGGACACCTGTCTGAGCGTTTCGGCCGAATTGACGGGAGCGAAAAGCGTCTTCGACCGGGTTATCTGGCGGAAATTGTCGAACTTGAGTTTCAGCACGACGGTCTTTCCCTTGAATTCGTGCCGCATCAGGCGGTTCCAGACCTCTTCGCGCACGGCCGACAGCTCCAGCCGCAGCTGTTCCCGGTCGTCGGTATCTTCGGCGAAGGTCGTCTCCGCGCCGAGCGATTTGCGGATGCGGTTCGGCGTGACCTCGCGTTCGTCGATGCCGCGGGCATAGCCGTAATAGCTGTGTCCGGCCTTGCCGAAATGGCGGACCAGCTCCGCTTCGTCCCGCAGCCTGAGGTCGGCGCCCGTATGGATTCCCATGCCGTGCATCTTCCGGGCCGTCACCTCCCCGATGCCGAAGAACCGCTCGATGGGAAGAGCCGCGACGAACTCTTCGATCTGTCCGGGCGGGATCGTGAACAGTCCGTCGGGTTTCCGGTAGTCCGAAGCGATCTTGGCCAGCATCTTGTTGACCGATATTCCGGCCGATGCGGTCAGTCCGGTTTCGGCGAGGATGCGGGCTTTGATCTCGCGGGCGGCGAGGGTCGCCGAGCGCAGGTGCGTCACGTCGAGGAACGCCTCGTCGAGCGAAAGAGGCTCGACGAGTTCGGTGTAGTCGCGGAAGACGGCGCGGATCTGCCGCGACACCTCCTTGTAGACGTCGAAACGCGCCGGCACGAAGATCAGGTTCGGACAGAGCCGTTTCGCCAGCGCGGAGGATATCGCCGAACGCACCCCGTAGGGCCGGGCTTCGTAGCTGGCCGTGGCGACGACGCCCCGCGGGCCGTCATGGCCGACGGCGATCGGCCGGCCCCGGTATTCGGGGTGGTCCCGCTGTTCGACGGAGGCGTAGAACGCATCCATGTCGATATGTATGATTTTCCGTTGCGTCATGGTGGTGATTCCTGCAAAGATAGTGAATAAATGCCGCTCTTTCGTCCGGTGATTTTGCGTATCTTTGTCTCCGGATTAATTCTGAAGAAAATGGCGGACGACTATTTAGGACGGAAAATGGAAGAGTATCTGGCCCGGACGGCATCGGGGCCGCGCAATCGCAGGCCGTTGGCGACGCTGGGCAGGCTGCTGCTCAAAAACCGGAGCCATCGCGGTTACGACGCGCGGTTCGTCGTGCGCGGGGATCAGCTCCGGCGCATTATCGGCGTGAATGCCAAAATCCCCTCGGCGCGGAATCAGCAGGTGCTGCGCTTCCGGCCCGTGCTGGCGGACGAGGCTCCCAAAGTATTGCCCCATATCCGGCTGGGAGGGGCTTTGCCCGAACTTCATCTGCCCCTGCCGGGGACCGAGCCGAACGCTTTCATCATCATCTGCTCGACGGTCGCCGAGGACCGCTATGTCGATATCGATCTGGGCATTTCAGCCCAGAGCATGCTGTTGCAGGCGGTCGAAATCGGGTTGAACGGCATCTGCATCGGAGCGTTCGACAAGGAGCCGATCAGGCGGGAGTTCGGACTGGATGCGGAGCCGCTGCTGATTCTCGCACTCGGCAAGGGCATCGAGAAGATCGAGCTGACGGAGATCGGCTCCGACGGCGATCGTGCCTATTACCGGAAAAACGGGACACACTATGTTCCCAAAGTCCGTCTGGAGGATTTGCTGATCGGATGATGCACCCTCTTTCCGCGTCGGGCGGGTGGCCGTGCGGCAGGTTAAAGCCCCGTGCCGTTGGCCGCGAGAATGCCGGCGTTGAGATAGGTGGCGAAGAGTATCCAGCAGAGGTACGGAACGAAGAGCCACGCCGCTCCGGCCCGGATCTTCCCGCTCTGCGCAATGTAGGCGGCGACGAGAATGTCGAGCAGTGCGATGTCGATCATTCCCAGCAGGGGGCTTCGGCATACGAAGAAGAGGATGCTCCACAGCACGTTGAATCCCAGCTGTGCGAACCATAGCGCCATAATCCTCCGGCACAAGGGCGAGACGGAGGTCAGAACCAGTCCGGCGGAGAGGCCCATGCAGAGGTAGATGATGCTCCATGCGATGGGAAATGCCGCATTGGGCGGCGTCAGCGCAGGTTTTACCAGATGCGGATACCATTCGCGGATCGCGTCGTTCTGCCACCATCCGACCAGCCCTCCCAATACGAAGCAGAGCAGTGTGGGAAGAATATAAGCCCAAGCCTTTTTCATCGTTCAGCCGTTTCTGATCGTGTGTGCAAAATCGGTGCCCGCCCTGTTGCCGGACAATCCGGCGGTGTGAATCCCGTGCAGGTCTGCCGGACGGTCGGCGGATAAAAGACGGGACTGTCTGAACCCGGTCAGACAGTCCCTTGCGACACTCTATCGAAAGACGAACTGCGTCGTTAGCAGTTGCCCTGCGATTTTTTGGTGTACTGGTTGTGTCCTTCGGGATTGTTGCTGCGCGATACGCGGCCCGTGGCGGACGTCTGGCTTTTGGCGGTTCCCCGGCTCGTCGAGCTGGCGTGCGAGGTGGTCGTGCGGGACGACTTGGTCGCCGATTTGTTTTGTCCGGTCTGCGTGCGGCCGGCGGTCTTGTTGGTTGACTCTTTCATGACTGATAAAGAATTTAGTTTGACATTGTGCTGTCGTTCGTACCGAAAAAACCTTTCGGCCGAAAGCAAGTTTGTAACGCCGCACTGTTGACGCAATATGCGACGTTGCTCGGAAAGAATACAAAACGTATACCATTTCGGCCCGGCAGGCCGCTCTTTCGGCTGTTTCGGCCTATAGGGACGCATTATTTTTTGACCCAGACGGCCAGTTTTCCTCCGTGTACCCTGAAGAGGGCCTTGCCGTCGTCTCCGATGACTATTTCGTCGTCGTAGCTTCCCGTGATCTCGTGCCACGTCTCATTGGCATGCGTTACGCCTACGGACATCACCTTTTCGCCGTCTTCGCCGTTGGAGAGCAGCAGCGCAAGTCCCGAATCCGGATGCTGCTCGTCGCCTGCGCGGGTGAACCCCACGGTGTTGGGATGGTCGAAGTAGTCGGTCTGTTCGCCGAAAGCCCGCGAGCGGCGTGCGTCGAGCAGTATGTCGAGAACGGCCCGGTGGGGCGACGCTTCGCCCTTCATGCTGTAATAGTCGCCGTAGAAGATGCAGGGGTACCCCTCCTTCATCAGCAGGATCAGGCCGTACGCCAGCGGCTTGAACCACGACTTGACCTGCGATTCGAGCGAACTGCCGCGCTGCGAGTCGTGGTTGTCCACGAACGTCACGGCGAGCGTGGGATATTTCCGCACGAGGGTGTCGTCGAGCAGCGTCCGCAGGTCGAAATCGCGCCCCTGCTGCGAAGCGGTGAAGAGTTTGAAGTGAAGCGGCGCATCGAATAGGTCGATCTGGTGGTCCACGGCGTCGAGGTAGGCTTCCAGCGACTCGAAATCGCCGCTCCAGTATTCGCCGACGGCGTAGAACTCCTTGCCGCGCGAAGCCCGGACGCTGTGCATGAATTCGCCGATAAAGGTGTTGCGGATGTGTTTGAGCGCATCGAGACGCATGCCGTCGGCATCGAGCGTTTGGGCGATCCATGCGCCCCAGCGTTTCATCTCCTCGATCACTTCGGGATGGTCGAAATCCACGTCGTTGAAGATCAGGAAGTCGTAATTCCCGTTCTCGCCGTCTACCCCTTCGCTCCACTTCTTGCCTTCGCCTTGGATGAGGTAGATGGCCCGCTTGCCGGTCTCGTAAACCTGATCGGTTCCGGAGAAGTGGTACCAGTGCCATTTGAAGGGGGAGTACTTGTCGCCGCGCCCCGGAAAGGTATATCCGGTCCAGCCTTCGACTTCGACGGGGGCGCCGATCACCTGCTCGCGGTTTTCGGGATCGACTTCGCAGGCCATGAACTTCTCGGTGTAGTCGGCGCCGGTTTTCTGGTTCATCACCGTGTCGATATAGACCGAAATCCCGTTGGCGTGCAGCGCCGCGATCGCCTCCTCCAGCTCTTGTCGCGTGCCGTACTTGGTGCGGACGGTGCCTTTCTGGTCGAACTCGCCCAGATCGTAGAGGTCGTAGACGGCGTATCCCTCGTCCTGCTGTTCGTCGGCTTTGTAGGCCGGCGGGATCCAGACCGAGGTGACGCCGACGTCGTGCAGGTGTCGGGCGTCCTCTTTCAACTGCGTCCACAATTTACCGTCATTGGGCAGATTCCATTCGAAATACTGCATCATTACTCCGTTTTTCATAAATATATGTATTTGATGTTTGCGGTATTTTGCTGCAAAGCGCATGCAAAACAGGAAGAACGCTCCGGCTGAAATTCCGGAGCGTTCACACCCAGCGGGCTGACGGGATATTTAGTCCTGTTCGACCGGCTGGCGGCGGGACGCCTTGGTGTCTTGCGGTTCGTACTCGCACCACCGGAGGTTCTTCTCCGGCGTCGCCTTGCGGATTTCGCCGCTGCGCTCCTTGCTGAGTTTCTTGTCCGCACTGCGCACCGAAGCTTCGGTGCGGGGTGTTCCCTGCGGTTTGAGCTGCGTGAGTCCGTCGGTTTCGAGCACCTGCTCGCGCGGGTCCTCGACATAGAGCCACTCTTCGCCCAGTCCGGTGCTTTCGCCCTCGTTCCACGGGCCGCGGGCATCCTCTCCCGTCGAATGATTGGAGTAGATGTTGCTGTAGCGGGGATCGCTCTGGAGCACTCCCGGCGGGAAGTTGGGCTGGATGGTCCCCAGCGCCGCTTCGAACTGCTGGAAGTGCGCCACTTCGCGTGTCATCAGGAAGTTGAGCGTCGCCAGCACGTCTTTGTCGTCGGTGAACTGCATCAGGTATTCGTAGACGATCTTGGCGCGCGATTCGGCGGCTATGTCCGAACGCAGATCGACCGTCAGGTCGCTGTTGGCATTGACGTAGGAGCCTTGCCACGGCACGCCGTTGCTGTCGGTGAGACGCGGACCGCCGCCCGTCAGTACGCCGAACTGCGGATTGATCGAAAAGGCCGAATGGATGAAATCGTCCTTCGAAATGCTTTCGCCGAAGACGTCGTTGCGCTCGGCCGCATCCTTCAGGTTGCCGTTGACGCCGGCGAGCAGCATCTGGATCGTGGCGCCGACGATTTCGAGGTGGCCCAGCTCTTCGGTGGCGATATCCATCAGCATGTCGTATTTGTCCGGATAGGGGTTGTGGCAGGCGAACGCCTGCACGAAATACTGCATCGCGGCTTTCAGCTCGCCGTTGCCGCCGCCGAATTGTTCGAGCAGCAGCCGCGCGAAGCGGGGATCGGGTCTCGACACCCGCGCTTTGAACTGGAGTTCTTTGGAATGGTAAAACATATATTCGCTGTATTAAGTTGAACATGCCGGAAGCCGGCCTGACTATTGTTTCTGCTTGAGACTCTCCTCGTTCATGCGGCTTCCGACGCTCTGTTCCCGGTCGGAACCCTTCTCCTGCCAGTAGGAGCTCTTCTTCGAGCCGTATTGCTCCTTGTTGTCCGGCTGCTGCCGGTAGCTGCTGCCTTCGGTGCTGCCTGCGTGCATGCCGCTGTTGTCGCGGTTGTGGCTCCGGCTGTCGAGGTCGTTCGTATTGCCGTTTTGCATCGGGGAGGTCTGCGTATCGTTTTGCTGTTCACGGCTTTCGCCGTGCATCTGGTTTGTCTTGTCCATAATCGTGATTTTTAAATGATTCGGTTTAATCTGTCCGTCCCGGATTCGGGGCGGTCGTGACCTTCGGTCTTGACGATCTTGTTGTAAAGGCCCATGATCAGCAGCGGGGCGGCCCACTGGCCGACGAGCAGCGCTGCGGATTTACGGCCGCGGAACATCATGCAGGCCGAGACCGCCAATGCGCCCAGACCGGCGCTCAGGTAGACCATCGAGGGAATTTTGGAGGTCTTTTTTTCTACGGCAACGGTAACCTTGCCTTCTTGTGATTTGTCGTTTGTCATGATTGTACGGGTTTAAAAACCGGAGCAGTTTCCTGCTCCGGCCGCAATTAACACACACGACGATCCTTAGTAGATCGTTATCTTGACGATTCCGTCGACGGCGGGAACCGGGTAGGTGTCGCCGACTGCGCTGATGGCCTTGTCTTCGGGCATCAGCGTTCCGCCGAATACGGACTGGGCATTGCCGGCGCCGGGATACTGGCTTACGGCCGTACCGTCGTCGAGCAGGACGGTCTTGCTCGTTATGTCGCCTTTAGTCAGTGCGTTAAGCTCAGGACCGTTGGCGAAGAACCAGTCGTTCGAATAGCCGAACATCGTTGCGAACGCTACCTTTTCGTTGGCTGCGGCCTCATAGGTGCATTCCATGCTCTCGCCCGGCAGGGCGGTCTTCGTAATCGTGTAGATCTTGCGCACCTGCGGGACTTTTTCGAGCGAAGCTTTCAGCTGTCCCGGATCGCCGCGCTGTGCGAGAGCCGCCAGACCGAGCTGAGCGTCTTTCTGTCCCAGCTGATAGATCGGGTTGGTGTTGCCCGTGTAGACTACTACGATGGCGCCGTGCAGCGTGGTGATGATTCCCGTCTGATCGGCTACGAGCGACTTCAGGGGATCGACGTTGCCCGCTTCGGCCAGCTTGGTCAGCTCCACGCCCGATTTCTGATCGACGTTGAAGAACGGCTTCTCCATCACCAGCTTGCCGTCGAGCATGTTCGATACGACGAATACGCCGCCGGAGAACGGAGTCTCGTTCGAGGTGCCGTTAGAGATGTTGGAGATCGTGCAGGTGAACAGCGACTGTACGGCGTCGAAAGTCAGACTTACCTGAAGCAGGCTCGAAGCCGCCGGGTAGGTGTGACCCTCCGTGTCCGTACCGTTCACCTCGCTCACTACGCTGGCCAGAGCTACGCCCGGATGGTTGACGTTGGGGCCGGGCTGTTCGTTGACGCGGGTTCCGTTGTCCCAGAGCTTCACGGCATTGGCTATGACGCCGGTATAGGGGACGCCCGCATCGTTGAAGAGCGCGATGCCCGGATTCTCAGGGGCGAAGAAGAGGTCGTTGGAGTAGGAATACATCGTGGCGAACATCAGCCGCTGTCCTTTGGCCGCATGGAATGTGAACGAAGTCGTCGCACCGGGAGCGACGGCGGCGAACGTGCCGCTCTGAACGTAATTCTTCGTCGGGATTACGTTTTCGAACTTGATCGTCGGCTTCGTGCCGGGGGCGCTGTTGTCGTCATCGTCGTCACAGGCCGTAAAGGCGAATCCTGCGAAAAGCAAAGCCGCAGCGAATGCGGTGAAAAAGTACTTTTTTTTCATAGTTGATAGAATGATTAATTAAGTTAATACTCGGTTAAACCGTTATTGCTATTTATATTAAGGTATATGCTCGTATTTGTTGTCCGGCACCCTTTTCGATGCAGTTGCGTGCATCATTTATGCCATGAAAAATACTTTTGGATGGATTGAAAAAACGGGAGGATGGATATTCCTGCAAAACACGCAGTAAGGGGTGGATGGATTTTTTTCGGGTTTTCGGACCCTGAGGTAGAAGCTTCTTCCTGCGGAGGTTCGGTCGCTGTTCGGCAGATTTTTTGCGGACCCCGGAGTGTAGGCCCGCCACTCCCCGGCCGGGGAGGCTTCGGGTGCAATTACCATACAACAGGACTGCGATGACAAAAAACCTTTTGACCCTGCAACGGGACGAGACTACCTTGTGCGAAGTTTACCGCCGGCTGGCCGGACTGGAAAAGGATCCGGTCCGCCGACGGACGCTGCTGCGTATCATGCAGGACGAAAGACGGCATTGCGAGGTCCTCAGAAGCCGTACGGGCCGTACGGTGACTCCCGATCCCAAACGTGTTTTGTGGTATGTGGGCATGGTCAGGGTGCTGGGACGGGCTTTCGTGGTCCGGCAGATGGAGCAGTGTGAGAAAGGCACGGCGGCCAGCTATTCGCTCTATCCCGAACGCGAGGAGTTCGTGCGGATAGCTTCGGAGGAGAGACGTCACGGGGAGGAGCTGACGACGCTGGCCGGCGGAATGCGATTGTGCTACATAAGTTCGGTCGTGCTGGGGTTGAACGACGCTTTGGTCGAGTTCACGGGGGCGTTGGCCGGATTCACGCTGGCGCTGAACGAGCCGCGGCTCGTGGCGCTTACGGGCGGCATCACGGGCATTGCCGCGGCCCTCTCGATGGCGGCTTCCGAATACCTCGCGACCAAGTCGGAAAAGGGCCGGGAGAAGCATCCGCTGCGGGCTGCGGTCTGCACCGGAGTCACCTATCTGGTGACGGTCGCCATACTGATACTTCCCTATCTGCTCTTTTCGAGTGCGCTTGCCGCGCTGGGCGTCATGCTTCTGGCGGCCCTGACCGTGATCGCCCTGTTCAATTACTATTACGCCGTGGTCCTGTGCGAGAGTTTCAGACGGCGTTTTTTCGAAATGGCCCTGCTGAGTTTCGGCATCGCCGGAATCAGTTTCCTGATCGGCTATATCCTCAAGTTGTTTACGGGTGCGGACGTATGACGCGGCCCCTGAAAAAATTGATTCTCAGTATGAAAAATATTTTTCGAACAATTTCAACCTCAATGGAATACCATTTGCAGGTATTCCGGTATCATTCATCACTTAAATTCTTTATATTATGAAAAAAATTCTTTTACTCGTCGCGGCTGCGGTATTTGCTTTTGCCGTAAGCGCTGCTCCCCAGAAGGTGGATTTCGGTAAACTGCCGAAGAACTCGCAGGAATTCATTCAGAAAAATTTCCCCGGCGAAAAGGTGAAGGCCGTGGAGATGGACCGCGAGGCGTCGTGGGACAAGTACACTGTCTACTTCAACAGCGGCAACCAAGTCTCTTTCGAGGGCGGCAGCGGCGATTGCTCGCAGATCATCATGAAGAACGGTTCGGTTCCCATGTCGGTGATTCCCGCCAAGATCAAGACCTATGCAGGCAATAACTATGCGGGGCAGCGGATCGTCATGATGGAGACGACCGCCGACGGCTACAAGGTGGCCCTCGCGGACAAGACGGTGCTCGATTTCGATAAGGACGGCAACTTTACGAAAGCTACGAAATAGTTTTTGCCGTATGAAAAGCGCAGGGGGCGACCGTCGTCATGCTCCCTGCGTTTTTATGTCTCGAACGGGCCGTGCAGGTCCGAATTGTAATCCTATCATGCCATGTGTTATCATATTTTCCTCGCTGCCGGGCCTGAGGAACTTGCCCGGCATTTCGGCCGGAAGGCCGATCTGATCCGTAATCTCCGCCCGCCCGTCCGTGCCTGCGCGTTTTCGCACCTCCCCTATCCGGTCCTGACCGGGGACGAACAGATCCAGTATTCCCGGTGGGGGCTGATTCCCTATTGGCTGCGCAGACCGGAGGATGTCGTGACGGTCCGCAACCAGACGGTCAACGCCCGTGCGGAAACCATTTTCGAAAACGCGTCGTTCCGGGTTCCGATCCGTCAGAGACGGTGTCTGGTTCCCGTGAGCGGATTCTACGGATGGCGCCATGAACAGCATCGGAAAATCCCCTTGTACGTGACCCTGAAGGAGCGTCCTCTCTTCTCATTGGCCGGGATTTACGATCGCTGGTACTGCCGTGCGACCGCTGCGTGGACGACGACATTCTCGATAATCACTACCGAAGCCAATCCGTTGATGCGCTACGTCAACAACGCCAACGGCCGGATGCCCGTCATTCTCCGTCCCGACGATGAGAGCCGCTGGCTCAGTCCCGCGCTGTCCGATGCGCAGATCGCCGCCCTGCTCAAATCTTATCCGGAGCAGGAGCTGCACAGCGAACCCGTGCGGTGCGACTTCATGCACGAAGTCGCTGCCGATCCGGGCATACTCGTACCGGCTTAGGCGGGCGCAGCAAAAAAGGGAAGTCCGAAGACTTCCCTTTTCTGTTGCCGGGACTGCCGGGTCATACTTTCTCCTTGATCCGGTTCGCCGCCTGCGTCGCCGTCTCTTTTACCTTGTGGGCGGCTTTGGTCATGCCCTCTTTGGTGGCATTCTTGACTTTTGTGCCGGCCTCTTCGATTTTGCCGGCCATCTTGTGAACGCCCGTTCGGGCTTCGTTCTTCGCTTCGATGGCCGCCTCTTCGGCGTCATCCTTCAGCTTCTGCATGTTTTCCTGCAGGTTGTGTCTGGCCTTCTGGCCGTGTTCTTCTACCTTGTGAACCGCTTTTTCGGCGTGCTCCCGGTAGGTTTCATTCTCTTTAGTCGAATACTTTTCCATAATTACATCGTTTTAGCGGGTTTGTGCCGTGTGAACAGCGATACGATCCACAGCAGGACGATGGCGCCGATGATCGAGGCGAGGAAAGTTCCCCATGTGCCCGTCGGAACCCATCCGAACAAAGAAACGAGCCAGCCGCCCAGAATGCCGCCGATCAGACCGACGATCAGATTGACCAGCAATCCGGAGCCGCTGCCCTTGAAAATCAGGCTGGCGATCCATCCGGCCGCCAAGCCGATGAGTAAATACCATAAGAAATACATAATTTTTATAATTTTGGTTGACAGTCAATGTAATACAAAATTTGTACCCCGGAGGATGAACTTCCGGGAAATTATTCGCAATATGCGATAAGCGCCGAGGAGGGGGCCATGCGGACGACCTCTCCGGAGAGACGCTCGCGGCTGTCGGGATCGATCCGGCCGTCGCGGCAGACCACGATCCGCTCCGCTTCGGGAATCCGGAATTCGGCCGGATGGCGATTGCCGTTGTAGGCCACCAGTATCTCTTTCCACGCATCGCCGTTGGCGTGTTCGCCCAAAGTATAGGCGATCACGCCCGAATCGCCCGTGTCGAGGAACCGGAGCCACTGCCGCAGCCCTTCGGCCGTCGGGATGCGGAACGCCGGATGCGCTTTGCGCAGGGCGATCAGTTGCCGGATGTAGTCGAACAGCCCGCGGTGTTCGGCTTTCAGCGCCCAGTCGATTTGGTTGACGGCATCGGGCGAGCGGAAGCTGTTCGGTTCGCCCTGCTTGTCCTGCATCATCTCCTCGCCGGCGCGGATGAAGGGAACGCCCTGCGCCGTGAGCAGGATGGTGTGTATCAGTTTGTCGATCGGGAGCAGCTCCTCTTCGGCACGGTTGCCCGTGACGGAGAGCCGCAGTTTGTCGATGACCGTGTAGCCGTCGTGGCTGGCGACGAAGTTGACCGCTTGGGACGGGGCGGCCGCGTAGGGCACGGAGCTGTATAGCAGTCCGTTGTAATCCACCTGAGGATGCTGCGTGGCGCCGACGATCCCGAATTTCACGGGTTCGTAGTGTCCGCCGATATTTCCGGAAGCGTATCCGCAGGCGTGTTCGTCGAACGTGCTGCCCCGCACGGCGTCGCGGAAGTCGTCGCAGAAAACGGCGATGCCCTCCATCTGTCCGACGTGGTCCCGCACGGCCCGTTTTTCCGGCGGCAGGGGAGAGTCGGCCGCAAGCCACCCCTCGCCGTAGATGAAGATGGTCGGGTCGATTTTCGACAGCTCCTCCCGGATGCGGTTCATCGTCTCGATGTCGTGTATGCCCATCAGGTCGAACCGGAAGCCGTCGATATGGTACTCCTTCGCCCAGAACTTGACGGACTCGACGATGTAGTGCCGCACCATCGCGCGCTCCGAAGCCGTTTCGTTGCCGCAGCCGGAGGCGTCGGAATAGGAGCCGTCGGCGTTGTGGCGGTAAAAGTAGCCGGGGACGGTAAGGTTGAAATTCGAATGCTCCACCGAGGCCGTGTGGTTGTAGACCACGTCGAGAACGATGCGCATGCCGTTCCGGTGCAGGCTTTGCACCATCTGCTTGAACTCCCGGATGCGTGCCGCGGGGTCGGCCGGATCGGTGGAGTAACTGCCTTCCGGAACGTTGTAGTTCTTCGGGTCGTATCCCCAGTTGTAGGTCTTGTCGTTCAGTCGGGCTTCGTCCACGGTCGCGTAATCGAAGGAGGGCAGGATGTGTATGTGCGTTACACCCAGCTCTTTGAGGTGGTCCAGTCCCGACGCCTCCCCTTGGGGTGTCTTGGTGCCGGTTTCGGTCAGGGCGAGGAATTTGCCTTTGTTTTCGATCCCGGAATCGGGGGCGACGCTGAAGTCGCGGTGGTGCAGTTCGTAGAGAATGATGTCGGAATACATTTTCAGTTCGGGCGCACGGTCCGCCTCCCAGCCTTCGGGATCGGTCTCGCGCAGGTCGATTACGGCCGCCCGGTCGCCGTTTACGCCGACCGCCTTGGCCCAGATGCCGGGCGTTTCGTCCAGCCATTTCCCCTCTTTCTCGATCTGGAAGGTGTAGAAAGTCCCTTTCAGATCGCGCTCCGCCGCGACGCGCCATGTTCCGTCGTCGGAGGGCCGCATCTCCAGCCGCTCCACCGGTTCCCCGCCTTCGCCCGAAGCGTAGAGGTTCAGCCGGACCTTGTCGGCCGTGGGCGCCCAAAGCGTAAAGACGGAACGCTGAGGGGTGTATGTCAGTTCCAGATCGCTCCCGTAATAGCCGGGATATCGGTCGAACGAATCGGGCTGTCCGGCCGCTGGATGGTTTTTCTGAGTCGTCATGGGATGTTTTTTAGGAGTTCTGAATTTGCGTACCGTCTGCGGCTGCCGGTTCGCCGCCGGCTTTTTCCGCGTCGTCCTGATGCACGAGCAGCGTGCGTGTGGGGACGGCGAATGTGAGTCCCGCTTTGGCGAAGGAGTCGAGGATCTCCAGATTCACGTCCGACGTCGTTTTCAGGACGTCGCCCTGCTTCTCGATGTAGTAGTAGAACGTGACGACCAGCGCCGAGTCTGTGTAGTCCGAGAAGTAGGCCGTGACGTCCGACGGATTTCCGGAAACGTCCTTGATCTTCGCGGGGATGGCCCGCAGTATCTCCAGTGCCTGTTTCATCTTTTCGGCTCCCGTGTCGTAGGTCAGCCCCAGCTTCACCATGGCCCGCCGCATCGGCTCCGAGGAGATGTTGACGATGGAGGCGTCCGTGATCTTGTAGTTCGGATAGCTCGTGATGCGCCGGTCGTAACCCAGTATCCGCGTGCTGCGCATGCCCACGTCGATCACGGTTCCCTCCAGCCCGTTCACGTTGATCGTGTCGCCGATGCCGAAAGGCTTGTCCGTAAAGATGGTGAATGCGCCGAAGATGTTCTTCACCGTGTCCTGCGCGGCCAGCGCGAAGGCGATGCCGCCGATGCCCAGCGTACCCCACAATGCATTGATGTCGACACCCACGTTGCTCAGGGCCGTTACCAGACCGATGATCCAGATCAGGACCAGAATCGTCCGCCTGACCACCGGCATCATTTTCACCGCATGGCCGTCCGACCTTTGTCCCCAGTACTGCTGGAGCAGGGTCGTGGAGAGACGTGCGAGGACCCATGTTATGTCCAGTATGATCAGTATGCGGTAGGCGTTGTCTACGTACTTCACCAACTGGTCGGGATAGACCAGCCGGTGAATGGCGATCCAGATGCCCAGCAGCATCACGGCGAATTTCAGGGGCGCTTCGAGAGAGTAGTAGATGATGTCGTCCACCCGGTTGTTCGTGCGGGCGATAAACGGCTTTATGACCTTTCTGCCCAGCAGGGAGAGCAGTTTTACGACGACGAACGCCCCTATTACGATGAGTATGGAAACGATCCATGTCTGGACCGTATTTCCCCAAATTTCATATTCCAACATTTTTCGATCGGTTTTAAATTATCTGTTCAATTTGTTATTTATGTCTCCTCTTTTGCCATCCGGATTTTTACAATGGCGCATGCCGCGAGGTTTTTTTCTTATCCGGAGATTCAATTTTTATGCCTTTGGAGACAAATTTGCACGATTTCGGAATGAAAATCTGGTTGAGGATGAGGATGATAATTCATAAATCGAGGAAGAAGGCGGTGTGTATCACCGTCGCAGGACTGCTTGCGGGCATCGCCGGCGGACTTGTTCTGTACTATGTCCGCGACGTCGTTCTGGGGTGGTGTTTCGTGATAACGGCGGGCTTCGCCCTGTTGTACGGCATGGGATCGCTGTTCGACCGCCGCCCCTATATCGTCCTGACCGAATACGGCATCACCGAACCGTTCGCGATCCGCGAGCAGATCGAGTGGGATGCCGTCCTTTACGCGGACGACTTCTATTTCCGGGGCCAGTACTGGGTCCGGCTGCTGCTCGGCCGCGACTACAAGCCGCAGCTCATAAGGCCGGCTTGGTTCTGGCGGTTCGACCGTCTCTACGAGTCGAAAGGCGTCAAGGCGGTTTATATCCGTACGATGGGACTGGAGGTCGATTCGATGCGGCTGGCCGCACTGATCCGCAGGATGAAAGAGGCGGATATGTCCGAGAGGATCGGACTGCTCAGGGAATTCCGTTCGGAGTGACGCGGAATCCGGTGTACTTTTTCAGCCGATTTTCAGGTACACCGAATAGGCCACCGCCGACCTGCGTTACATTGCTTTTTAATGCCTGTGGACTAAATACACAAAACCCTGCAAATGTGTGATTTGCAGGGTTTTGCTATTTTATTCGTTGTATTTCTGCGGAGAGAGAGGGATTCGAACCCCCGGTACAGTTGCCCGTACACCGCATTTCGAGTGCGGCCCGATCGACCACTCCGGCATCTCTCCAATCTCCCGGACGAAAAACCTTTCGTTTGGGACTGCAAATATAGACATATTTTTTATTTCTCGGCATTTTCGTGCGAAAAAAAATTCAGTCCGCAGGAAAAAATGCGGCTATAGCGGTTCGTTTTGATGCTTTTGCCAAATAATTTCTATCTTTGTATCAGGCGGACAAGTGCAGTATTGCTGCGCTCCGGCCGTTTATATGGTGAAAACGATACTAAAAGCGGTATGGTTTTCGTTTATTGGAAAAGAACTAACGCAAACACCATGTGCGCTATGAAAAAGTTGAATATTTTAATTGGAACCCTTATCCTGTCTGCAGGATTGGCCGGCTGTTCGTCGAGCTACTATGCGTCGTCGGGGTATGCCAACGACGATTTGTATGCTCTGCACGATAAAACGGCCATCGCCCGCAAGCAGCAGGCCGCTGCCGAAGCCCGCAAGGCCGAGGCCGAGGCGCGCCGCGCCGAGTGGGAGGCGAAGATCGCCGAAGCGCAGGCTTTGGCTGCGGAGAACGGTTATTACGACGAGTCGAGTTCGAACCCTTACAACGATATTCTGGCCGATACGTACGAGAGTGCCTATGCGCGCCGTCTGAGGGGATTCGAGTCGCCGACCTACCGGATGCCGTCGAGTTACTACAACTTCCGCTACGGCAGTTCGTTCACCTATGCCACGGCGTATGATCCGGCTTTCTACAACATCATCATTTCCGGCGACGAGGTCTGGGTCGAACCCAAATACATAACCTCGATGTTCGGAACATGGGGCGGCACGCCTTACGGCGGCTGGTATTTCGGCTGGAACTACTCGCCCTCGTGGTGGGGCTATCCCAGCTACGCATGGGGCGGCTGGAACTGGGGCTTCGGCTTCACTTGGTATGATCCGTGGTGGGGTCCCGGATGGCATCCCTACTGGGGACCCGGTTGGGGGCCCGGATGGGGCGGCGGCTGGCATGGACATCACCATGCGGGATACAGGCCCCGCGACTATTACGGCAATCCCGGCGGACGCGGCAGGAGCTACACTCCCGGCCGAAGCACTTCGGGGGCGCGGTACGGCAACGGAGGTTATGCCGGCGGTTCGCGCGGCGGCCGCAACGGCTCCTACAGCACCAGCTACGGCAGCCGCAACGGCGACAGTCCGTTCAGCAGCGGCTCGCGCGGCAGCAGTTACAACAACCGGGGCAGCAGTTACAATAACCGCGGTAACAGCTATAACAGCGGTTCGCGGGGCGATTTCAACAGCGGCTCGCGGAATGACTTCAACAGCGGTTCGCGCGGCAGCAGCTACAACGACCGCGGCAGTTCGGGCAGCGGCAGCAGCTTCAACAGCGGCGGTTCGCGGGGCGGCAGCTCCGGCGGCGGTTACAGCGGCGGCGGCTCGCGCGGTGGCAGTTCGGGCGGCGGAGGACGCGGTTATGGCAGTCGGTAGCAACTAAAACGGAGAGAATTATGAAAAGCATGAAAATAGTGGCATTGTGCGCGGCCTTCGTTGCTGCGGCGCCTTTGCAGGCGCAAAATACGGGTCTCGAATTCGGCGGTTCGGTGCTGAACCACGACATGTTGTGGGCTACCGATCTGGCGCAGCTTTCGCAGACGCACGTTTTCGGCACGGCCCGCGTGATGGGTATGGGCGGGGCTTTCACCTCGCTGGGCGCCGACTTGTCGTCGATGTCGCTCAACCCGGCGGG